>Ga0126369_10000006_pt1 | contig 122517 bp, 216 predicted proteins | sample PanSoiMetaPlot_1_FD_109646 | JGI IMG/M metagenome (GOLD analysis project Ga0126369, IMG submission 109646) | Tropical forest soil microbial communities from Panama - MetaG Plot_1 | ecosystem: Environmental > Terrestrial > Soil > Tropical forest > Bulk soil | place: Panama | collected 2016-02-17
CGCACTTGTCGAAGAACGCCTTGGCTTCCTGAATCTGGGCGAAGTCGTGGCGGTCCCAGGAGTAGCGTTTGTCGCCTTCTTTCTCGGTCATCACGCGGAAACAGCCGCAGCCGGCGGGCGCGGTGTTGTCGTGAAGTTCAGGGAGCGCCGTCTTGATGGCGACGACGCCCTTGCCGCCTTTGAACACTGGCAGTTCCAGCACGTTATCCATCGCCTTGACCTCCACCGAAGTATTCAAACCACAGTTCGCGCATCCGCACGTCGCGGATGTGATCCGCAGATTCAATCACCGAGCCGTCGCGGGCGTTTGCCTTGATCCTGCTGCTGAACGGCTCCTTGGAGTAGGCCGACTTGGGGACGTGGACTTCCTCCTCATACGACCCCTGGAGGCCGTCATTATATTCCACGATCTGGCCGTCCTTGGTTGCGCGGGGGTGAGGATGCCCGCAGTTGGGGCAGCACATCTTGATCTTGATGTTGAGGGCCATGTCCAGCTTGACCCGGAAGTACCCGGAGCAGTCGTTGCAGTAGAATTCTTGCCAGATTTTAGCCACAGCACTCTCCGTTGCCTTGCGCCAGGATGAGATGTTTCAGAAGCTCGAAGTAGGTCCGAGCCAGGGGGTGGTTTTTCCGCTCACTGTACCTGGCGCGAAGCATGAACACGTCCAGGGGTTCGTGGTCGGTAAAGCGGAAGAACCGGCGAGCGTTCAACTCGTCCGGCGCATCAGCGTCAAACGAACCGACCACAGGCGGGGGCGGCGACGGTGCCACCGACCGGGGCCGGTAGGCAGCACCGTAGTAGAACACGCCGTCCTCGTAAACGCCGTCTGGCATGTCATCCCTTCTTGATGTTCAACATGCCCGTCAGCATCCGCCCGACGTGGACGGGCCGGAGTTGAGCATAGCATTCCACCACGTTGCCGTCAAGATACGGCGTGAACGTGAGCAGGGTGTTGAACTTCTGGTCGAGGTAGTTGCAGACCTGGAGCATCTGGATTTGCCGCAGCAGGAAGTAGTAGTCGGCCACCGGGATGGCGGCTTTGAGCCGGTTGGCGTCGTCGTGGAAGTGGACTTCCGCCCCGCTCAGGTGGAAGCGGAGGGTCTGCTGGGCCGGAGCGCCAGCAGGCGGGGCAGGCGGCGGTTGCTCGGCCTGTTGTCCGGCGACCGGCGGGGAGGCCGTCGCCTGCTGCGCGGCCCCAGGGGGCTGCTGGATGATGGTTTCGCCGCCCTTGTCGCCGGGGCCTTGTTGCTGCACGGTCGATTCATACTGACCGCCCATGTTCTTGCTCCTTTTCTTCTTCTTGGGGTTAACCCGCGAATGAGCTTGCTTGCTCGTCTTCCGGGTACGGGTCTTGCTCGTCTTGCTGGTGCTGCTTTTCTTGGTCATGTTCACCCCGCGAATGAGTCGTCTTGTTCGTCCTCCGGTTCAAAGCCAAAGCGTTTGGCCACGTCCGCGTCTTCGGTGACCAGCATCGCATAGTCATCATCGGCACCACCCTGGAGGGTCACCACGCCTGTGGCCCGCATCTCTACCAACTCGGTAGCCGCAGCCTGAAGGCCCTGGATCATATCGCCCAGGGTCTTCGCCTCCAGGGTAAGGAACTTGTTACGCCAGGTCCGGGTGTACCGCATCATCGGTTTACTCCGTGGGAGGAATCGGGGGAATCTGCACCGGCAACTCCTCGCGGGCGTGTGTCACCCCTGGGATCGCCTGCACCTTGGCGAGCAGGTCCGGGCTGGGAATCTCGCAGGTGATGATGTTGAGGGCGTCCATGCTTTGGATATTGTCGCGCCCAGGTCCGTCAAGTGGGCTTCCACGAGGGCGGGTTCCATCGCGTCGTCCAGGGTCATGACGATTCCGGTCATTACAGTGCCCTCCACAGATAATAGCCAGCGATTGCCAGCAACAGCAGTGCGAAGATAAAGACGTGGTATACTGCTACCACGATGAGAAGCGAGTAGGCGCTCCGAAGTGTAGCTTTCATGCCCTCCTTGAAAGGGGCGTCGTAGTCTCGTTCCCACCACAACGCCCGTTGAATGTGAAACCAGTACCAGGACCAGAACCGCTTCATTGCTTTTGACGCTTGTGGTGACACACCGAACAATATGTGCTGATTTGGCGATATTTTTGCTTGTCGGAGTCCCACTCACGCAGGACATAACAGCAGCCGCAGTCTTTGCAGACACGCGGCGGCTCATTGGCACCGGGCGGCAGGGGCGGGAAAAGCTGGCGGGCGAGATCGGATTGCCAGAAGGTATCCACGTCAATCATGGTTGCTCCACGGTGGTTGCCCGGCGCAGAAGTTCCTCGACCTCCTTGGCGATGCGCTTCCGCTCCTCCGGGTCGTTGTTGTACTTTTCGAGAGCTTCCTCGGCTTCCAGAACAGCGTCAGGGCTGGGGGCTAAAAGTGAAGCCTCCAAGACCGCCTTGAAGTTGCGCCAGTGTTCCAGGGGGATGGTGACGACATCCCCTTCCTCCTTCGCCAACGCAAGGAGATACACGGCAGCACGAGCCACAGCTACGAGACTGGCTTCCATCAGATCGTCTCCCCAGGGCGCGGGTCCACGAAGGATTTCGATTCGTACCACAACTCTGGCGGCAGGGACAGGGTGCCGTTCGGGTATTCCTTCATGATCTGGCACTGGTACTCATTGGGCTGCCAGCCGGCCTCGACCTTCTCGATGGCGAATAGCGCCTCGGCCTCGAAGGCATAGGCGAGTTTCAGCGAGTCCACCGACAGCCGCCCGTTATAATAGTCCCGCGCCTGGCTGCTGGTGCAAACAACGCCGCCGAATTGCATGATCGGGTCTTTGAGCAGTTGATCGAGCCAGTTGTCGGGGATCATAAAGCAGGCGTACTTGCCTTGCTCGATGGTCTTCTTTTCAAAATTCGCGCCACGGCCTTCCCCGACGAAGGAAATAGTGCCGGTCGGGGTGGGGCCGATGCAGGCGGGAATGACGCGATTGCCGACCAGGCCCCAGATGAGTTTGCCGAGATTTCGGACACGCTCGCTCAGGAACGGGGTGCGGCGCATCAGGTCCACGAAGGTGGTGAAGCTGTTGCCGGTGATGATGACTTTCTGCCGAAGGCGGGCCATCTTCGGCGTCGTGTCCGATTCCGGCATGTCTTCGATGTGCAACGGCTGGCCGAAAATCTTCCCGAATATCGTGCCCGCCGTCGAAACTTTCGGCTGTTTCGGGAACATGGTTCTTATTCCGCAAAGAAGGGGCCGGGGGCGCGAACGCCCCCGGCGTTAGGTGCGGTTTACTGACGCTGTTCCTCACCCCCGTTCTCACCGTCCACCCACGAGACGGTCAGGGCCTTGAGGGCTTCGGTCAGGGCGTTCTCTGCCTCCTTGACAGCTTTCTTCAGGGCCGGCACCTTCTCACGTTCGAGCGAGTGGATGTCCTTCTCGTTGGTGGCCAACTCCTGACGCCAGGTGTCCACCTGGGCACCACTCCCGCCCGATTTGACCAGTTCCAGCTTGCGGGCCTGTTCGCGGGAGAGAACCTGAACCTCCTGCTCCGCGTCACGGACCTTCTCGTTGGCCTCCGTGACCTTGTTGAACAGGTCGATGACGTTGGTGATCTTGCGGGACTTCACCAGCTTCTCCGGCGGGTTGTCCACTTCGAGGACCGAACGCAGGAACCACTGGAAGTTCTGAACCGGACTCTCATACAGGATGATGGTCTGGCTGATCGGGTACGTCTCCTGCACCCGGACTTCCAGTTGGCCCTTGCCTGGCAGCTTGGCCGGGATGCGCAGGCCGTTCTCCAGGGCGGCGGTCGGGCCACTGTTGCCCTTGACCTGGAACGTGGTACGGGCGTCACCGATCTGGCGGGGATGCTCCACTTCCACGTTGAAGGTTTCGGGTTTGCTGTTGTTGAAGCGGTAGACCGTCTCGTGCGTATTCACATTGTCGATGACCACCGTGCCCTTGGTGATCTCGATGCGCACCCGACGATCACTGGTGCTGCCGCCGTTGGAGCCAGGCGGGTTCTTGAAGACGCGGACGCCGTTCTCGCGGGCGTGCGGCAGGGTGCGCTCCTCGCCGGGCTTGGTGGCCTCCAGCACGACCTGGCCCTGGTACACGTCGTCGGAATAAACCGTGCAGCTTCCCTTGCCGAGCGAGTATTCCGTGGTGTTTTTGAATTTCACCGCACGGTAGGGTCGCTTGGCGTCGGCCTGCTCCTTATAGAGCAGCAACACCTGGCCCTGGGCGTCCGCCTGGAACAGTGGGATGACCGCCGAACGCTTGCGCCCGATATTGACGGGGTTCTTGCTGGTGTAGATGGCGAAGTCGCCCACGTCGCTGACAACGGCACCGCCGCCCTCGGCGCGAGCCATTTCCGGCACTTCCGCGAACGCTGCCGCCGCCGGAGCCGCCATCGGGCGTGCCGCACCGAACGCCTGTGCTTTGGCCGTCCGGGCGGCACCGCCACGGGCGCGGACCCCGGAATCCTCCAACTCGGCCACTTCGTTGGACCATTGCGGCAGGGCGTCTTCCGCACCGACAGCGCCGGTCGCCATGTCGCTGATGATATTGACGCGCTGGCGACGGGGCTTGCGCACGTCGGCCAGGTCCGTCTCGAAGGTGTTGGGGTCGCCGGTGGCGCACGACACGATGTAGTCGTTCAGGTCTTCGTCGGTGGGGTTATCGACCTTGGCGCTGGCCTCGATCTCGCACTTGCCGTTCTTGAGACGGAGTTGGTAGACCATCTGCCAGGCCGAGAAGGGGATGGTCAACTGGTAGAGGACCGGCTCGTTGCCCTTGGCTTCGCCATCGGGGGCCAGACCGATGCTGACCAGAGTGCTTTCGGGGTTGATGGTCGCGTAGTTGCGCTCCAGGGCCTTCTTGATCTCCTGCTGCACCACGTCATCGAGGAAGCGGAGCGACTTCACGTCGGCGTCGTTGTAGGTATAGCAGCGACCGTCTTCGCCGTAGACCGCCACGCGGTAGCGCTCGACCACCGCCTCGCCCACACGCTCCTCGTAGGGCTGGAGGCCGAGGAGGGTGCCCTTCATGCCCTCCCCGCCGCGTTCCTCGACCTGGACCTTGGCCCCGCTCAGCTTCGTGGCCAGGTCGCGGGTGACGTTGTTGGGGTCCACCGTCAACAGCTTCTCCGCGTCAGCCACGGGGTAGGAGGGCGGCTCGGTGATGCGGACGTTGCCGAACACCGCGAGGGTGGCCAGGGCGTCACCGAGGCTGGTGCGCTTCACCGGGATTTGAACGGTGGTCTTCTCTTTCACCGCCGGGAGGCTCCGGGTGAAGTGGGCCATCCCGTTCGAGAAAATCGTCAAGTAATTACTCATGCTTCCGTACTCCGAAAAGGTTCAGAAACTTCCATCATGGAGAATCACCGCCCCTGGCAAGCAAATGTCAAGCTCGTCAAGGTCGTACTTCTTCTCCTCCCCCACCATCAGCCCCTTCTTGTCCAGCGCCGCGTCCACCAGCTTCCTTGCCTCCTTTCGGTTGTTGGCGACAACCACGGCGGTCACACCGACCGGCCACCTGCCGATGAAATTGGTAACGGTGAAAACCTTCAAGGGTTGCCTCTTGTAGTTGAAGGGGAACAACTCCAGCCCGTCGCAGAGCGGCTTGCCGACCGGGTGGAAGCTCCACCAGTAGCGTTTCTGTTTGTTGGGCACGATGACTTCAACGTGGGTCATGTCCATGATGACGATGTTGAAGCGACTTTTCTCGCCCTCGTACTGAAGGTCCAGAAGGCCGGTCGCGCCCTTCTTGATGATATTGTTGTTGAACCAAACGTCAACCTGTAACTCGCCGGTGGCCCGTACTCCATCGTCGTAAGCCCCGGTGTCGTCCTCAGCCCACTCGTCGTCTTCCTTGGTCACCACTTCGAGTTGGACCTTTGCCTCGATCTGGCGGTGCGCCCCGATAGTCAGCCCGCCCTTGTCGAACGTGTGGAAATCTCGCACGGTAGCCCCTTTCTGTTGCCGCTACCGCATTTTACTGACGGGTGGGACCGATTGTAAACTCAGATCGTCTTCTTGTCAACGATCAGGGCGACCTGGGTGCGTTTACTCCAGCAGAAGCTCTGATAGAGGTACACCCGCTCGCGTTCCGGCTCGCGGCAAGCGGCGATGTCCCCCAGGTAGCTGCTGGGGTCGATGCGGATGTGGCGGATCGGCCCGCAGGGATACATCAGCAGGACCAGCCGCCACTTGCCGGTCTTGCTTTTGCTGTACCCCAGCACAGTCCCCTTCTTGTAGCGGTTATTGACGACCACGCCGATAACGTTTCCCGGCTGGAACAGGTCAAGGACGACCTCGATTTGGCACAACTCGCTGCGCCGCTCGCACTTGCCGGTGAGCAGGGTGTCGTCAATCTCCCCCTGGAGAACCCGCTTCGCTTCCTTCTGCGACATGAAGTCTGCCACCTTCGTCTGCATATCGCCTCTCCTCCTTCCGTTGCCCCTATCCATAAAGGGCGTCAAACCACGCCGCCGGTGCAGGAATTCTCGAATTTCTCCTAAAAAGAAGACGGGCGGCGTTCCACCCGTTACAGTTAATAGCCCTTGCCCCCGGAATTTTTCCCACCAACAGGAAACGCCTGAGAGGGCATTCCGGTGACAGACAATATTCGTTTTTGGAGGAGATTTTTCCCGCCCAATAGTATACGGTCGCTGAGGATCGTTGTTTCTCCCTGGGGCGCAAGAATTTAGCGCGGAGGCCCCTTGCCCTTGTCCTCGTCGTCCCGCTCCCAGGGCGGCGGCTCGCCCCGTAACCACCAGTGTTCCTTGTCGTCTACTTTGCTATCTGGGGGCTTGGGCACCGCGACCTTTACGAAGAAAACCATCAGGCCGAAGCAGACGCCGAACCCCAGGCCGAAGGCCAGGACAAGTCGGCTGGTGGATGCCTCCACCCCGGTAGCTGCTAGAAGTGAGCCGAGAAGCAATCCCAGCATAAAGCTGATCCATGCCTTAAATAAGACGTGCATTTCCATGCACCTATATAGTGGCCGCAGCAAAAGACGAAAAAACCCCGGCAAGTTGTACACCTTGCCGGGGCACGGACATCAACTTTTGTCGGCGGTCCACGAACGAGGTTCATCGCCACGTTCGGTCTACAGACCTCCCAATAGCGTTCCTCCCCACAAGCAGGAGGCCGGCGCTATAGCTCCGCTCGAACGCTTCACCCCGCTTTCTAGGGTTGATGTCCTTTCCTACTCAGTCGTCGGGCCAGTCGTTTTCTTTTGCCACGACGGCGTACACTTCGTCCAGTTTTAGTTTCAGGAGGCCGCACAGGCAGTTTGCCTTGATGAACGGGTACTCCTCGTTGTTACGCCCCCACAACCAGCCAAACGCGATCAGCAAAAACTCCCGCCCGTTCTTGGGCGAGTATTTATATTGCTCGCACAGCTTGCGGGATAACGCCTCCCAGCCCCGCTCCGGCCAGTCCAGGTAGTAGGCGTAGGCTTCGAGGAACGCCAGGATAAGCTCGTCCATGTTACACCCGATCAGCGACGGTGACCCAATCCCGCCCATACGCGACGATCTCCCGCGCCTGGGTGATGGCCTGGTCCAGCGTGTAGCCGTTCTCCGGCTTGAAGGCGTTGTTACCTCCGGCGAGGTTGTGGACGAAGCGGTAGGCCGAGAGCGGCGGCTCCGGGCCGGCGCTGCCCAGGACAGCGACCACGATAAAGTCGAAGTCCTTGCAGCGCTCCACTTCGGCGGGGCTGCAATCGGGGTCGCTCGCATACGCCTGCTGCGTATAAACCACGACTTGCAACCTTTCGGTCTTGGTCGCGTACTTGCGGTCCACGAAAAGCGTCGGTCCCTCGCGGTACTCAACGATGTGGTAGCCCTCCAGGGGCACGTCCTGGCGGCGGGCCACCCCACAGATGACGGTGTGGAGTCCTTCGGGCACGTCCAACTTCATCTGACCGATGGCCGGGATGCACGTCGCGCCTTCAATGGCTTTGACCAAGTGACGCAGGAAGGCGTCCTGGGCACCGGCCACGATCTTGGAGCCGACGCACTTCTCCTGGGCGGCAGTGCAGATGTTGGAAAAGCCGATGTTCATTCATTTTCTCCTTGGTAGGGCCGATATTGGTCGTCGGTTTCAAATGCCTGGGTCGTGGCTGCACCGAACTTCGCGTGTTCCGCCGAGGCTTTATTCGCCTCCTCGGCGCTGCTGTACGGCCCCATGTCGATCTCCTCCAGGTCCGCACGCAGATACTTGTACCACCACTGCATCGAGACTCCTCCGTGGTCAGGTATTTCTCGCCCTCCGTCCTTCGTCGCCGGGGTGGCGTGGTTGCCGGGAGGGCCACTGGTCAAGCACGCCTACAATCGCGTGGGTCACCCCCAACTGCCTGTCGGTGAACTTTGGCGCATTGTTCACCAACTCGGAAGTAATCCACAGGTTGTTCTCGCCATCGTATTTGTAGAAGTCGGTGTTATCGGCATCCGGCTCGCCCTCGTTCACCGACTCCGGGTAGGTGTCCTCGTAATTGCGGAGGGTCAGCACGACCACACCACGAGGGAAGGGCGTAAATTCCACCGTGTAGACCTGCTTGCCAACCAGACCAAACGGCAGGAAGGAGCAGTCCAGCCCCTCCTGGCGGTACTTGCCACTTCGGACAGCCTCAACATTCTTGTCCCACTGGTCCACAGTCAGGCGCTCGACCGCGCCCCGGATAATGTGGATCAGGTGGTCGGCGTCACAGCCCAGCCGCCGGACAAAGTTCTTGGTCAGCAGCACTTTGTATTCGACTTCCGCGATCTTTTTGGGCATGGGTCACCCCAGAATCTCGCACTCAATGTTGTTAACGTCCTGCAACCTTGCCCAGAAACGCCGATTAGGCATCTTGGCGTCCTTGCCGCCATAGCAGACCAAAGGACATTTCTCGACCTTGAAGGTGATCGAGTCAAAGGCTTCGGCACCTTGGCGGATGTAGTAACGGTCGATGGCCAGCACCGTGGTCGCCGGCAGGTTAACCTCGATATATGGCAATGGTACTTGCGTCAGGAAGGATTTGTAAACCTCATCTTTCGGTTCTTTCGATTTTTCCGCCTTGTAGACGGTGAAACCTGCCGATTTGAAACTGGCAAGCAGTGTCTTCCACTCCTCGCGGCCCCGCTTGGACCAACCCGGCTCCTCGCCCTTGCCATACCACTTTTCCAGATGGCGGACCCAGGGGATGGTGACCTTCTTGCTGCCGTCCAGCACGGCGGCGAGGACGGTGGCGTTGCGGCTCTCGAAATATAGCCGGAAGTACCATTCTTCCTGTAAAGCGATCAACGCCCCCAGGGGCGGGATGCAGAGTCGCATGTCACTCTCCGTACTGTTCCCAGCCGTCGCCCCAGCGCTTTTTTAATTCCGCGAGGTAGCTGTGAGTCTTGATTTTACGCATCCACAGGCGGTGGCCGGTGCCGCCCTTGGCGACTACCCCCTCGCAGACCGGGTAGCGACCCTCCCGCACGTCGAGGACGAACTTCTCGGTGAACGGACCCTGATAGATAACGGTGGCCACCGGAAGATGTCCGAATACCCGGACAAATTCTTGCGGCTCCACCAGTCCTTTCTTGTGCAGGTTCACGTCGAGCAGCATCACGTCCTTCGGGTCGTTGTGCGGGGCCTGGATGACCATGTGGTTGGGGTCGTGCTGCCCGCTAAACGACACCGGCCCGAAGAATTCGCAATAGGCGATGGCATCGGTTATGCGGGGGTAGCGGTCGCGGAGAGTTTTTTCAATTGCCTCCGCATATTTTGCCTGGAATATCGGGATGGCGCAGCCATATTCCGGGTCAGCAAAGTCAAAAACGCGGCGGCGGGTGCCGAATTGCCACCAACCCTTCTTTTTATTCCACTCAAAGCGGAGGTTGGACCCGTCGTATTTGAAAAACGCCACGCATGGCTCGCCCAGGGGCGGCTTCACGCTCGCGCCGTCGATGCTCCAGTATTCCTTCATGTGCAGCCACCACTCGGCCTTCACTTGACCACCTTTGTCACCATCACGTCGTTATTGACGGGGCCTAGCTTCTCCGTCGTCAGCGTTGTTTCCGGCACCAGAACCCGCACCGCCTCCAACGCCTTGTCCCACGTCTCGTACTTGTCCACCGTCCATTCCTTGGGGCTGGTTCGACGCCACACTACGAAGCACCCTTTCGTAGTAGTCGTCGTAGCGGCGGCAGGCTTCTCGACCTTCTTCCGTGATCGTCCAGCCATTCTCGTGTTTCTCCACCCACCCGTAGCGCTCCAGGTGGCTCATATAATAGCGCTTCAGCTTGGGGTAGCCGCAGTCAAGGGTGTCATAACCTTCGGGATTTAAGAAGGTTTCCAGTTGGGGCACCCTGAACCGCCAATATATTCGCTCCTGGTCGCTGTATTTGTTCCCTGGCAGGTGCGGCCACTTGCCGATAATTAGCTTCCGCCCCTCCGCGAGCCAGTGAAGGGTCTGGTGCTGGTTCCAGGTGGGAATGCGTGGTTTGGCCATTGGTCGTTTCCAAAAGCTGGCCAGGTGCTAGGCACCTGGCCAGCCTGCTGGGCTGCCCCTTACTTCCTTCCCGGTCGTCCGGTCTTGCGCTGGTACTCCTCCGCGCTTAGCCACCGCCCTTCCGCCTTCTTCTGGCGGATGGCGCTTTCCTTGTAGGTCTGGGACGCCCGCTTGTTGAAGCTCGACACGTTCTCGCCCTTCTGGCGGAACAGTTTCCCGAAGAAACCCATCTCAGCCTCCTTTCGGGCGATGGAAACAGGAACAGAACCACGCCACTTCTATACTCATTGCCGCGCTCGCAGATAATTTCCGATCACTTCCATCGCCCGGTTGGAGGTGCCGAAGTACAGGTCGTGGCCATCCTCCAGCGACTCGATCCAACGCTCCTTGTTTTTGCACAGCTTCTCGTAAAAACCGATGCTGAGCCAGGCGACGTACTCCGGCGGGGTGAAGTCCAATAGTTGGACCCCGGTGGTCCAGTTCCAATAAGTGACGGCGCGGCCCATAATGTCTTCGAGGCCGTCGTAGTCATGGTCTTCGGGGTCCACGCCTTCTGGGCAGGCCGTCTTGCGGCGCATCCAGTTGTCCCACTCGTGGCGGGTGTTGATGTCTCCGGTGTGCTGGACCGGGCTGAGCGGGTAGCCATCCATATCCACGGGGTAGGCTTCCACAAGCTCCCAATAACGGTGGGTGCGGCGGCGGTCCTCGTCGGGCGGGGCCTTGTACTGCCAGTAACAGATCACGCCATCCGGGATGCGCTCGCTCATAAATCCAGGTTCACCTTTCCTTTTTGGAGGGCCACGGAGTCCTCCACGATCTTCTCCACCCGGTTGCGCTCCTCGGTCAGCTTGTCTTTATAATTGGCGAGGGTCCACCCGTCAACGTTTTCGAGAGTCCAGCAGTTTTCGCCCTGCATCGGGAACCAGTATTCCTTGCCGTTGGCGAGCAGAAGAGGCACCCCGTCCGCAATGCGAAGGCCGCATTCCGCCGCCAAGCGCTCGGCGGTGGCGCGGTCCTCGATGGGAATGCCGACCACGAAGAACTGCATCGGGTCTTCCTGGGGCCAGTTGACGATGGTGAGCCGGTAGCGGGAATTCTTGGCCGTGCCGGGGCGGTAGTGTTCGTGTTCAAGGCGGGTGACGAACTCCGCAATACCGGGACGCACGGTGGCTCCGATGATATTGAACACGGTCTTGTCGGCAGCGAAGACTTCCAGGGGGATGTAATTGTTGACCGGCTCGGCATAGTTGTTGCCGTCCGGCCCTTCAAGCAACATCACCACCGGCGAAGTGTGGTAAATCGGTTCCAAGGGTTCGTCGCTCACGGGTTCTCCTGCGGGCAACTGCCCGCGCCTTTTATCAACGTCAGCCCCCTGGGTCGCACTTATAAATCGCCGCTCCCAGCGAATGAGAGCGGATGTCGGCCAAGTGCTGCTCCATCGTCTTCTGCTCGAACTTGATGACTTTGACGCTTTTCTTGGCCTTCTTGGATTTCTTGGCCTTCTTGGATTTCTTGTCCTTCTTGGCCATCGCTTAGACCTCCATAATAGAACTGGCCAGGTGTGGGCCACCTGGCCAGTGTCCCAGGAGTACCCGCAGGTTGGGACTTAGTTCAACAACGGGTCAACCTTCTTTCGGTACTTCGGGCGGTTGACGATGCCGCCGACCACGCTCTGGCTGGCCGGAATGCAGGTCGGGACGATCTTCTTCCCTTCCTTCAACAGCACCACAAACAGGACATCATCGTGGACCAGAAATGCGAAGCGTTCGTAGCCGTAGCGGTTATAAATCCGCTCCATGAAGACCGAGTTGTTGGTATAGGACCGTTCCTCGTGGGCTTTGAACAGGCGGGCGGCGAGGATGCAGTCCAGACGGTGACGGCCAACTTTGGCCTCTTCATGTAGATCGAACGCCAGGTCCACACAAGTTGGGCAGCTTTGTTTCCGGCAGAGTCGCAAATGGTCGTAGTGTTTCTTGTTTTCAAACCGTTCGACGTACCGTTCGCGCAGGTGGTTGGTCAGGATGAACTCAGGCTGTTTGCCCTCCATTTCAATGCCCTTCCTCCGTTAAGGGACCAGAAAAAAGCCCGCCCAGGCGCGGGGCCTGGGCGGGCGACACGACGCTCAGACATCACTGTTGCCGATGATGTCGCCGGCAATCCCCTTCAGCCGCTCGACCTTCTCGGCGGGCGTGTCATTCAGACCCAGCTTCGCCTTGCCGACGAAGTGGACCGGCGAGAACACGCGGAAGATGGCCTTGACGTGATCCAGGGCCTTGGCGTAGACCGGGACGCGACCAATGACGCCCTTCTTGACCGTGACCTGCGGGGTCGTCACCAGCACCAGCTTGCGCTCCTCCGGCGTCAACTCGTTCTGGACGAACCCCATGATCTTCTTGGCCACGGCCTTTTCCTCGTCGGTGGCCTCCTTGAAGTCCTTGCCTTCCTGGTGGCCGAACAGCAACTCGTTGAAGGCCCGCAGGCTCTTCACCGGGCGCATCTCGACCTCGTTGGCCAGGAACGCCTCGGCCTGCTCCTTGGGGACGCCCATCTCGGTCAGCAGGCGCACGGTCGCCGCCTGAATGGTTTCGCCCTCGGCGGGTTCGGGCATGTGGATGTTATTCTTGGTGAAGCGGTCCTGCACCTGGAACAACGCCTCCATGTCGCGCTTGCCGGGCTGGCCGTCCTTGTCGAGCTTGAGGGCGGGGTTAGTCGGCTGGGACTTGTACTTCCAAAGCGACTCCTGCCAGAGATCGAACACGGCGCGGTCAACCTCGGCCTCGCTGTTCTCGGCACGCTTCAGGACGATCTCAGCCAGCACCTTGGAGCCGACGAAGCGCTTGAACGCCTCGACCACGGCGGGCGGCAGTGGAACTTCGGGCCGCTCGGCCTTCTTCCCTTTCTCCTTGACGGTGGCCGAACCGTCGTCGCCCAGGGCGTCGAACAGATCGTCACCGGCGGGAGCGCCACGGACGGCGGCGGGGATGGAGTGGGCGGGCTGGGAGCCGGTGGCGGGCTGGGAACCGGCGGGGGTGGAACGGGAACGAGCCATTGGTCAAATCCTCCTCGAAGCCGGCGACTGTAGGCCCCCAGCACTCGCGGCTGGTACAGGGCTTAGGGCACCGGAATCGAACAACTGCATTTTACTGTGGCAATCGCGGGTTGTAAAGCCGCGATTCCTTCTGACCATACCGCCCCTGACTTTCACTGGTGTTCACGATTTTCCTTCGACGCCTGGGAATTTTCATCCTCATCCGGCTCCCCCAGGCGCTCGATGGCGCGGTCCTGCTGGAGCATGATGATCTTGGCCTTGAGCAGCGTGATCTTCTCACGCCGTATCTTCTTTTCCTTCTTGAGTTTGCTCTCCTGCTTGAGCATGTCCTGGCGAAACTCGGCGTAGGCGCGGTGGTGTTCCTCGCAGCGCGGTTCGGGGAGAATCTTGAGCAACTTCTCGATACCGGGGAGGAATTCGGCGTCCTTGCGCTCCATCTCATCGAGGGCGTCGAGGATGGTGTCCAGGTCGGCGTCGGTAAACTCAGGCTTGGCCATGCTGCTCTCCTACTTGATGTTGAGGGAGTTGCAGAAACGGGTTGCCACGTCCAATACTACCTCCCGATCCTGCAAACCGTCTACCAGATTTCGGGGGAATATCGCCGGCCCGTGCAGGGCACCCAGCAGCGCCGCCAGCATGGAGCCGTTGGTGTCGGTATCCCCACCAGCCGACACGCAGTCAAACAGGGCGTCGATGGAGAGGGGGTTCTTCACGAAGAACATATAAGTGAAGGGCAGCGAGTTGAAAATATAGCAGTTGCCGCCCCCGAAGGCTTCGCTGATCTTGGCCGCGTCCTCATAGTCCTGGTGGTTGTAGAGCAGTTTGAGGGCGGCGTGCAGGTCGTCGTCGCCTTCGTCTTTACTTTTGGGGAATCGCTTGTCCTTGCCCATCAAAGCGGCACCCACCACGCAATTTATAAAGGAATGGGTGCGGAAGTCCTGTGGGTCGCTGGTAAGGCATTTGAAAACGGCGAACGCCTGGCACAAGCCGCTTTGCACGGCCATGCGGGCGTCATGGGTCATACGGGAAAAGTAGTCGATGGTTTGGAGGCTTTCGGCCCAGGCCGGCTCCTTGCATTCGGGGTTGGTAACGGCCATTTGCGCCCCGATGGGGGCGATCTTCATGGGTATGCCGTTGCCAGTGCCGCGCTTCGGCTCAGTCGTCTTCCCCGACTTGTTCCACGGCACCCCGGTGGCAAGGCGGGCAACCGCTTCTCTGGTTGTTTTTCCCCAGCCGCGCACGCTCTTCTGATATTCAACAATGTGCCACGCGGCGATGGCGTTCATGTCCACGGTGCCGTAGGGCGACTCGATAATGCCTTCGGCGGTGGCCTTGGTCAGTTGCCAGTCGTCGGTGGTGGTCCCCCGTGAGTCGTGGTCGAAGTATTTGTGGCTGGCGCAGTCCTCATAGGAGGTAATGCGACCGTAGCGCTTCTGAATATTTTCCAGGCTCGCGCTCTCGGCGGGCTTACCCAGGGCGTCCCCAATGGCGATGCCCAGGAACATGCCGTTGATCCGGTCGCGGGTGATGGTCATTGCGTTTCTCTCCGGGCAGGGGTTTGAAGGCGTCATCGCCTGTCGCCAGGTCCACCATTTCGCGGGCGGAAAGCGCCTTGCGCCAGGCGGCGAGCTTGTTGGCGAACTCCCGCTCGCCGGCCTCGCACAGTTTCTTCCACTCCAGACTCAGGAAGGCGTCCACCTTGCCGACGATGAAATCCTTCCACTGATGCAGCTTCATCTCGTATTCATCGTAGAGGCGAAGCTCCAGGGTTGCACATTTATTGCGCTCGGCACGCAACATCCGGTAGGCTTCTTCGTACCCTTCTTCGAGGGCACGCTCCATTTCATTCTTCACGTCCGAGAGTTTTTGCTTATATTCTTCTTCCAACTCGGCACGCACTTCGGCCTTAATCGCGGCCCGGTCCATCCAGTAGTTTTCCATAACTTGGCATCCTTATATTTTGCCCAACTTCTTATACATGAGCAGTACCGGCCAGGTCTTGGAGGAAATCTTGTTACGACTCACGCAGAGGGCGCAGACCTCGTTGAAGTCCATCAAGTGGACCTCGATCTCCTCGGTGGCCTCGTGGTGGTCGTGGGACACGGTGCCCTCGCACTCGCAGTATACCATGACCACCGACTCGTCAGAAAGGCCCGCCGATGAATAGAGCGGCGGGCTGATGTCGGTAATGCCGGTCAGCGTCAGCCCGGTTTCCTCGTGTAACTCGCGCTTGGCGTCGGATACCGCGTCGGCTTCGGCAAGGCCGGCGGGAAAGGCATACTCGGTGTCGGCCAGGGGGATGCGGTATTCGCGGATCAGAACCAGCCTGCGGTTGCCGGCGGGGTCAACATGGACGGGAATCACGATCACAGCGTCAGGCTTGGGCTGGCCCTGGCTCACCGGGTTCTTCTTGCGGGAGGCGAAAATCCAATCACCTTCCTGGCCCCGGTTCTTCCAGTGAACCGAGAACAGGTTAAGCCAACGAAAGTCGGTGAGTTTCTTAGGCGGTGTTACCTGCACGTTTATCCCCCAGAAGTTTGAACTTGATCCCGTTCTCCTCCATCAAGACAATTGTGGAGAGGTAGATCAAGTCGTCGGTGTCCACCCCGCAGACCCCGACCAGGAAACCAAGGTGGATGTCCTCCTCGGTCTTTTTCAAAAGGCCGATGGCATCAACCGCCGCGCGCCTCGCGGATCGGCGGTTGATGCGGACGTTGAAATCCCCACTGCTCACTATAAATTCGGGCATGTTTTGCTCCTTCAAATAACAGAGTCCCTTCTGTTAGCCGTCGTCGTCCGACAAATCAGCGAACAGCCGGTTGGGGTACTTCAGCTTGTATCCCTCCAGCAGACGAGTTTTGATGCCCTCCTCGACACTGCGCTTGTCAAACGCCGTCATGAGCGACCCAAAAATCTGCGGGTACTCATTCTTGGCGAACCAGGCATAATCCTTGCGCAGTTTATCTGGCGGCGGGTCACCCACCCCCGCCACTAGCATTATAGACGCTGCGGTTTCGCGGACACGCTTGGTTTCGTGCAAAAGGTCAAGCTGGGCTTCGGTGTAAATCTCGCGCAGCTTTTCCTTGTGGCGGTCGGGGGCCTTGGCGATTAAGTCATCCATTAGGTCATCGAAAACGACCTCGTAGAGACGATAGGCCGGGCGCATCAAAGCGTCCACCGCACGGTGGCGCTCCAAATACCAGTTGCACTTCGCCTTCACCCAGAGGCCATTCTCAAGAACCACAACGTAGCCCTCAAACTCCTCCTTGTCAAGATGGCCAAACAGATCGGCAAACGCGAAGTCGTACTGCTGCGCGGCGTCAGGATAGCGGGGGTAATAACTGTACTCGCCCGTGGCCCGGCACCGGGAATGCAGGTACACCAGGCGGGGGCGGGGATATTCCACCACGATCTGATTGTGAGGGGCGACAAATTCAAAAATCGGCGTGCAGCCCCTTCGCACATCCGCCACAATGTCGTCCACCATCCCCAGGCTGCGGGCCAACCGCATCGCCTGCTGCGCCTGCGGCGTCTCGCAAGACATTCGCGTGGACGCCCGCAGATCGCCCTTCCATTCAAAGAAGTGGACCATCGAGCCGTCGAGCTTTTCGTAGACCCTGCCGTTCAGATGGCAGAGCTTGTGGTACTGCGTGTCTTCCGTCTGACCCACGTTGAAGAACTTGTGGAGAGGCAGGGAAACGATTTCCCCGGTGGCCTCGGCAAAAGTGATGCCACGGAATTCGCGGCGGATGCCGTCGAACGACCCTGGGAACTGGAGCAGGTAGTTGATGCAAACCAAGCCATCGTACCGTTTTACGAGGAATTCCTCACGGCCTTCCAGGGCAACCAGGGCTTCGGGCAGCTTGAGCATATCACATTTTACTTCGGATTGTGCGGGTTGTAAACTTGGGTTTTTTGTTTTGCAACCCTATATAGGTGCGGAGGGAACCGTGAAAACGCCAAGGACTTGCAGCATTATCGCATCTACCCCGAATTGTATCAAGGCCGGCTCACAGCCTGTTAGCCTGTTCTTCTAAAGCGGCTCTCACTCGCGTGGCGTCGGCCTTTCCTCCTAGCTCCTTCAAGATCGGGCCGATAAGCGAGTTGAGAGCCTGCTTTTTTCCTTTCTTGTAATCCTCGATCACCTTGGGTTTTTCCGCCAGGTGCCGGGCCACCGTCGCCTCCAGCACGTCCGCCTGCATCTCGTTGAGGATGTCCAACTGAAGGATCGCGGTCAAGGCGTCCACCCCGGTCCAGCACACCCCGAAGACTTCTTTGACCTGGGTGGCCGACAACACGCCCTTGTGGCGTAGGAACAGGAGTGCCGGAATGTCCTCGCGCAGCCAGGGAAAATAATCCACCATCTGCTCAAACGTCGTCTTGGTTTCCTCCAACTTGGCCAGCATGTCGTTGGTCAGGAAATTAAAAACCAGCTTGCACCAAATGGGCCACTCCGGTCTGGCCTGGCAGTTATAATGGGGCATTTTGCACAGCCAGAATATTGCCTTGCCGAGCTTATCGTTGCTTTTCTCCCAATGCTCCTCCTCGGCGGTTAGCCAGAAGTCCACGCCGTCACCCTGGGGGCAGCCGGCGGCTTCCCACTTGTAATATGCGGCTGTACGGACTTCATGAAGCATCTGGCAGTCTCCGTATGTGCAGCACTCGGAGGCCAAGTTCTACGGCTTTATGGACAAACTCGCGCCGTGCTTTTTCCTCGTCCGGCTCGTTAGTGCTGGCTGGGCACCACTCGCTCTCGCCCAAGTCGTTGAGAACAAGTATTTCGTAGCGATATTGATAGCTACCGCTCATTCCGGGTGATCTCGAACTTGAGCGTAGACAGGTCGTAACCCCGCGCCACAAGCTCCTGTAACCCCTGCTCGCTGAGTATGCTGGCGAGCAGGCGGCGGTCGGGACCATTGGGGCCATCGAATAGCAACTTCTTTTCCTTTTCAAATTGCAACTTGCCCCAATAAGCCCGCAGCTTGGTTTTTTTCATGCGTCTCCAAATAAAAAAGGCTGCCGTGCGGCTGCAACCGCACGACAGCCCGCACCTGGGAGGGGTGTACGGTTACGCCGCCGCGATGTCGGGACGCAGCTTCTCGATGTTCAGGCCACAACGGCTGAGGCCCTTGCGTTCGATGAAGTCGTCAATATCGAAACTGGCGTTCATGCTGACGTGGCTCAAGTAGGTCTGATGAACCGCAGCCCGGAAATCATCGACGCGGACGAAGGTGCCCTTGCCGGTCTTGGAGGCCATGTCGCGCTTGAGGGCGCAGGACGTGGCCAGGTCCACGATGCCGGCGATCATGGCCCCGGAGATGCAGTCCCCCAGGGTCATGTAGTGTTCCCGACCGTCGCCATTCGAGAACTTGTAGAGGACACGCTCCTGGGAGAAAATCTCGGCGGTAGTATGCGCGGCGATCTCGGCCAAATCGGCGGGGCCGGTCGGGATGTTGCGCAGGTGAATGCGGAAGTATTCAATGGCCGTGCGGGTGGTCGGACGCCCGATGCGAACGTGGCGGTCAATGCGGCCCTCGCGCACCACGGCGGGGTCCAGGCTGTTGGGCTGGTTGGTGGCCAGCACCACCATCACCTTGCTCGTCTCCAGGCCGTCCATTTCGGACAGGAACATGGGGACGATGGTTTTTTCCACGTCGGAGGACTTGCCGGTGCCACGCTGCGGCATGATGGCGTCGGCCTCGTCAATGAAAAGCAGCGCCGGGTAGCCGTGCTTTTCGTGGTGTTCACGGCCACGGTCGAACAGTTCACGGATTTGCCGCTCGCTCTCGCCCACCCACTTGCTGAGCAGTTCCGGTCCCTTGACGTAAATGAAACCGGACTGCATCTGTGGCTTTTCGTGGATTTTGGCGATACTGAAGGCAGCCGCCTTGGCGCACAGGGTCTTGCCGCAGCCCGGAGGGCCGAAAAGGAGGACGCCCTTGGGTGGCCGCTTGTTGTAGTGGCGGTACAGTTCTGGGAACTGGTACGGCAATTCGATGGCCTCGACCAGTTGCTCCTTGGCATCGCGGACCCCGGCGATGTCGTCCCAGGTGACCTGGGAATCTTCCAGCAGGTTGAAGCGGTCGTTGCCCTCGCGCTCCAGCAGCCGGACGATCACGGTGTCGGAAGGGTCCAGAACCACACGGTCGCCGGGCTTGAAGGTCACGTTGGTCAAACCGGCCAAAACCTGGCGGGGCCGACCGTCCACGTCCACTTCGGCGTGGTCCTTGTCGATCAGGCGGGTGATGCCACAGATCGTACCCCCGCCGGTCGTCTCGGCCTTGTCGTGAATCTGGTACGATTGCAAATCGACCTTCACAACCTCGGACGGGTGAAACTTCTTGCCGGGGACGCCGTGGACCTCGTACTGTTGGCCGTTGAACACGATGACGCAGTTGGTGCCATCATCCTTGCCGAGCAGCTTGACCTGGACGGGGGCATCTTTCAGACCGATGGAGAACTTGTGGCAAGCCCCGTTGGGCAGGGCCAGCGTCACGTTGTCTTCCTTGTCCACGCCCTTGGAGGCGATCTTGCCGTAGCGCGGGCGCTTATCGTTCTTGCGCCATTCGCGGTCGATAATGAGCATCAGGTCGCCCTGCTCGAAGGCTTCCAGGTTGAACTCATTACGAGCCTTCACCACCGTGGCGTAGACCAGGGGAGCCGCGAGGAGACGAGCCACGAAGCACTCGTATTCCAGAATGGTCCCCTTGGCTTCCTCCAACAGCGCCATCATCTGTTCTTCGTTCATTGGAATCCTCGCATCCATTCTAGTTCTCCCCATAGTCAACGGGCCTTGACTAAGATTTCCTTGCCCGTGTCCTCAAAATCATAGCCGCCACTCGACGGGACGGCAATGGTCTTGAGCGGGGCCTTGGTAACGCGCACGTTGTTGTTAACGTCCACCGTGTAGCTGGCGAGCGGCTTGCCGGCGGTCTTCCCGGTGGGCGTGGGCTTCTGCACAACCAGAGTGGTGCCGTCCTTGGTCCACACGGCCACCTTGTCCTTCGGCTTGAAGCCGCAGGCGCGGAGGTACTTGGCGGGGATGCACACCGTCCCACGGGCGTCGGGCTTACGGCCCTTCTTGGCCGTCCCGGCGGCTAACTTCGGCAAACTGGAAGGTGGGGCGAGGCTCGCCGTACCGCCACCGCCAGAGCCGTTGTCACTGGACCCGTCGTCGGCATTGGGGTCAGCTTGGCCCTGGGCGTAAAAGCCACTGACCGCCGCCGCCACGTCCGCCGGATTCGAGTTGGCCGCAGGGCGAGGCTTGGAGTGCGGGTTGAACGTCGTCGGGTCATCGGTGTGGCGATGGTAGAGGAACGCCGGCATGGGCGCTCCCGCGATGGGGATGAGCGTCCGGGTGTAGTCCGGCCCCATCAACCCGCGACCGTAGTAGTCGTGGACCACCTGCTTGATGTTGTCGTGGCGTTCGCGGTGGCCCCGGTTCCTGACCTCCTTGGTCACGTCGTAGGCGGTGAACATCTCACCGTCTTGAACCTTGTCATTGACCACCGACTCGATCACGCTCTGAAGGGCTGCATCAACCATTGTTCGTTCCTTTCTGTTACGCTACTTTACTGCGAGTCTTCGCCGTTGTAAAGCAGAACTTTTTTAGTCGTCGTCATCAATGCTGCGGTGTCTTGGGACGCCTTGTGGGTATTTAGCCTTGAGCCGGCGCTCCAATATAACCCACTCGATAGCTTCTTGCACATCGGGCCAATATATGGCGGGCTGATCCCATTCCCCCTCCGTGGTTTCGTCCAGGGACTTGAGGATGCGCGATTCAAAAAACTCGCCGCCGTCCACATCTCGCTGGACCAAACGGCACATGGTCCAGAACAGGATGTCATTGGCTTCGTCAAGGGACCGGGCCGGGATGTCATACGGCCCGGTCCACTTGTAGTTTTTCTGCATCGTCTCCAGGTCGTAGACGACGTAGCAAAACTTCATCGGGAAGGTTTCAAGCTTGCGTCTCATGCCGCAAATTCCACGAGGTAGCGAAGCTCGAACTGGTTGCGCTGGAACACGATCCACTCGTTGTTCTGGACCTGCGAGTGGCCTCCCTTTCCGAAGACGCAGTGGCAGCCAGCCGGCGGGGCGGTATAACCACGCGGACCTGGCGCGACGTGCGGACGGCCCAGCACCACGTCACCCGCGAACATGAAAGCTTCACGGCCCCGCACGGCACCGCCGCCGGACGACCAGTAGCTCCCCCGCAGGCTGGTGTAGCCGGCACTTTTCTTCCAGTCGTCGGCCCAATAAATGCCGGGGCCGAACATAGCGCCGGTGATGACCACGCCGACCAACTGACTCGGCATACGCAGGTTCTCCCGCAGGATGCCGGTGACGTTGACCGAGCGGGTGCCGTGGAACAGCAGGCCGGTGTTGCTGTCACGGTAGCGGCGGATGTCGTCGCTATTTTGCAAATCCGCACGCTCCGGCGGCTGGAACAGGGGCCGCTCGTCAATGCGATGCTTGCCCTGGACGATGCCGGCCTGCGCCCCCACCACCAACTTGTGGTCGCCGTGGCGCTCGACCCGCCAGGCGTTCTTGATTTTCATGGCTCCCAGGTAGCCGTGCTTGTTGGCCGTAGCGCGGGGCCACCAGCCGTAAAGCCACTTGCCCACATCGCTCTTGGGGTCGATCCACTCCATCTCGATGGGCATACCACCGAACGGGTCGTGCTGATGCTTCACGTCGTCCACGTCCGCAGCGACCGCCAGAGCCGCCTCAAAGGCGTCCAGGTCCGCCTGCCAGCCCAGGATGTTGCTGGTGTTGAGAATCCAGTCCTGGGGCGGGCAGTGCAGCGGCTTCTTCTTGGGGATGCGACCGTACATGAGCGCGGTCAAGTGCTTCAGGTCGTCATCGGCCACCTGGGCGTCCACGCTGTCGCCCACCACCAGCAGGCGCTTCTGGGCTTCGGCCAGGAAGTCGCGGGCCTCCTCGATGGCCGCTTGGGTGGGGATGGAGGCATCGGCCATGCTGCCACGGGCGTACTGCACCGTCGCCACGTTCAGGTCGCGCATGAGCGAGAGCGTATTCTGGTCCGCCGCACGGGCCGGGGCCTTGATGACCTTCTTCTTGGCACCTTTTTTGTCGTCCGCCGGGGTGTCGTCGGGCTTGTCCTTCGGTTTCGCCCCGTCGTTGGCCTTGATGGTGCGGGCGTCCGGCAGGCCAGTGCTGCGGGTCGCCATCGCCCGGACGAGGTAGCAGTCCTTGCCGGCGCGGGCACGCAGCACCCGCTTGCTGGCCACCTGGACCCACTCGCCCCGCTTGTCGTTCTTGTCGTGGAGTTGCGAAGCGAATTCACGCTGGGCGTCCGCCTCGCCGGAGCAGACCACGAACTGGAAGTTGGGGTTTTTCGCCCCGGTGCGGCCCCACTCGAAGTAAACGGCCCACTGGCCGCTCGTCTTATGCTTGACGACCGCCGCGTGGTAGTATTTGTTTGAGTCCTTGCCGTCCTGGGTGAAACACCCCATGTCGGCAATCTTGCAACTGTCGAAGTCCCCATCCGCGATGGCGGGTGGTCCGAAGCACTGCCAATCGTTGGGGCTGGACCCGTTCGGGTAACTGTTCTTCTCGATCTTCGATCCCATGACGTTCTCTCCAGGGGTAAAGTAACATCCGTCTGCTGTTGATATTACATCGGCAGAAGCCGGTTGTAAATTAAGAAATCCGCGTTACTCCAGCCCCGCCCGTTCCCGCAAATGGCGCAGGCAATGGATGCACACCGGGCGAAGGAAATCCAGCATCTTGTCGTAGCCGCCCAGACGCTCGCGGCGGTCCTCGCAGTCCGGGCAGATGTAGTCGAAATCAACCTCCCGGTCGTCGTTGTTCTCGATAGGCAGCCACTCTGTTGTCTCTGGCCGCTCCATCAAGTGGATGCAGATGATGGCCCAGGGTGCCCAGGTGTGATCGGCACACCGGATCAGGTTGGGGGCTTTGTTCTTGGCCACGTTAGACTCCTTTCGTCACAACTCCACGTCTACTTTCTCTGTGTACAGGCCCGCCGCCATCCAAAGCGCCTTCATGGCAGTGTTATCCAGTCGGTCGTCCACGGTTTGTATCGGGGGCACGTCGGGAAATTCTCGCCACGCCTTTCGGGCGATCCTCGCCGCCTTTTGCACCGTCTCCGGTATCTTAGTTAAGTCGTGCGTATGGGCGTGATAACACACCTTATCACACGGTTGACCATGCCACACCCATCGCTGGAACCAGATCGAATAGCCGTAGCGGGGTCGCCCTGTGTCAATATCGTTGCCCCAGCCCATGTAGGTGAGCCGGTCTTCACTGATCCAGCCCAGCTTGGTCATCACCAGGCGAATCTTCACGGGGTCCGGTTTCCTCGGCATTTTCGGGGTCCGTGGAAAATAAAAGGGGCCAACAGTCACGGCGCTGCTTCCCGGTCTTGCTGTGTCGGCGGTTGCATTCGGGGGCAGCTTCGTGAATGATCCGCATGGTGTCTCGAAATAAACCAACCACACAGCACCGAGCGTAACTGTATATCAAGGGCGGCAGCCACGCCCGTCCTTGTTCCAGCTTCTCCAACTTTTTATCGCGCACCAGCGTCAGGCAGTACATGAGCAGCGAGGGGTCGGCAGCCAGATGCTTCTTGAGGCGCAGGACAACATCCTTGCACTCGTTCCAAACCTTCATGACGAAGTGGGTAACTTTCTGGTCCTTCGCCTCCATCAGCAGCTTGTTGAGAGTGACGTGGCTGGGGCGGCTGCCGATGGTGCCCACGTCAATATGTCCGCCATGCCGAGTCATTGCTCACTCCCACTGTGACTACTGATGCCCGTCAGCAGGCGGGTGTCCTGGGTGCAGGGCCGAATTTCTCCGGCTGGGGTGGTCCATGTCAAACGCCTGTATTCGTAGTACAGACGGTAGCGGTAGAAATAACCGCTATATTGAACGTGGTACTCCTCGATCTCGAACGACCCCTCGCGGTGCATGTCAAGCAACACCCCGTTGGACAGCACCCAGGACACCGCCAGAAAGTCGTCCAGGTGGAGTGACATCTCACAGGTAGTTTCTCGTGAGAAACGCGATGACGCTGCGCATCCCCGCAGGAATATCAATTGCCACGGCAAACTCCTTGCCCTCCCGTTCGGCCTTTTCCTTCAAGACTTCCTCGACCCGGCACTCCAGCGCCAAACCGAGTTTTTGACATTCCTCGTCCGTGAGGGTAACGTTTGCTTGAAATACCACTTTCTGCTCCTTAGTTGGGAGGCGTCCAGCCCGGAGGAAGGAAGCGCCGGAGATAAAAGACCGTGACAGGCAGATCGTTCTCCAACCAGTGGCGGGCGATCAGTTCCTCGATTTTGTTCCAATCACCCCCGGCGATGCCTGAACCGAAAAGCGGGCAGCGAATTTCCACGTCGCGGCCCGCCTGGATATATTGTTTCGCCGTGGTGGCGACGGCCTTGAGGCACGCCTCCAGCGAGTCGTAAATCAAGGGCGGGTTATGCCCGAAGTGCTGCGCCACCATGTTGGCAACCACCACGTTGCCGTCGTCGCTGGGGACGAACTGCGTTTGCCCCAAGGCCAGGTCATGATTGGCGAGGTAAAGGGTTTTGGCGACGGGAAACTGCTCGGCCAGGGGCAGGACGAAACCGGCACCCCACACCTTCTCGTCATTAACGACGTGCGGGATGATGACCAGTTTCGGGTCGTGGGGGTCGAGCGAGGCGAACAGGTCGCCCTCGACGTAGGCGGGATGGGTCTTGGCCACAAGTCTCCCCAGCCAACGTGAGCCAGCCGGGGCTTCTCCTTTCTGAATGTAAGAGTGCGGTCTTCGGGGGCGGTTTTGGCCACTTGCCCGATACTCGGTTTCCCTTCAAGCGAGTGTCCCAGGGTGGCTTGCGGGCCAGTGCCCCGGTACTCGTCGGGAGCCAAAGAGCGCTCAGGCCGCAACCTTCGCGCTCCCGGTGGCAGTGCTGCCGGAGGCTCTAGGCTTCTTCACCCCAGCCGCCTCCCTAGCCGCCGCTCTTTCGGCCATGTCCAGATTCTACAGACGGATTTTCCGGTTGTAAAGCAAAGTTATTCCTTCGCCGGCTCTTCTGCCTCGTGGGAGCAGTAGCCACAGCGAGCGCCGGTGAGAATGCCGCCGCAAGTGCAGCAGTAGCGAGTCAGGAAGTTCTGAATGAACTCCAGGCGGTCTTCCGGGCGGAAGTGCTTCTGCCGCTCCAGAAACGCCTCATATTCCTCCTTGGCGGACTGCAACATCGACGCCTCCGATCAGGGTGTTTGGGGTGAGGGGCTGCTTCATCCAGTGCTGGGAGGTTTGGACGTGTCGGGGCCGGACGTACTTGGCGACGTGCAGGCCGAAATCCTGGTAGGGAAAAGCATCACGGGTGCGAACGACGTAGCCTTCGCAAGTGTGTCCGAACGCCGAGGCGCGGGGCCACAAGTCGCGGATGCGGTCCTCGTCCCAGATTCCCTCATATAAAACCGGCACCGTGGGCACGTCCAGCAGACAGGCCCACTCCTGGGTGTCGTCCCAGGAAAGACAGGTGTTTCCGTCGTCATAAATACCGATCAGGTAGAAATAAGCGGTCAGGCGGTCGTAGAAGATGCTGTGCTTGGCGTACAGGTTTTCACCACATAATCGCCAGCCCTGCGGGATGTTATGGCGAATTGAAGCGTGGACTTGCTTGACCAAAGTGCGGGAAGGATGGCTGCCTGAACTGCGGGAACGGGCGTGGTAGTGGATCGGATACATGGACGTATTTTCACCGTCCAGCTTCTCGGTCATGATGACTTGCTTGCCGAGAAAATGGTTCACATCCCCCAGCACCCTGTCGTCCTGGTCGGACTTTCGGCTCCAGGGAAAGTGGGGCGTTCGCGGGTACTTGTAAAGCCCGTTCATGGGAACCTCCTCGCCTATAGTACGTCGAGAAGGGCCAATTGTTAAGCCCAGCGCCCGTCATTTTTGTCGCGCTCGCGGACGATGGGGCGGTCCTGGTTCCAGTGTTCCGGCAAAAACTGCGGGTCCATCGTCTCCAAGAAATGCCCCCGCCACATCTTCACAAAGCTCTCCAGGTCCAGGTACGTTTCGCTGATCTTGGCGACGATGGTTTCCCCGTGCCGGGCGAAGTCCTCGGTCTGGATCATCGACTCCATCGCATCGGCCCGCTCCATGTCTTCCTCGGTAATATCATGCTTCTTGTAAAAATCTCGAAGGGTATCCAACAACTCCTCGCGGCGGGCCGGGGGAATGCCTTTCCAATGTTTGCGGAGGGCGTGGGCGTGCTTTTTTAATTTGATGATGGTTTTGTCGTGATGCCAGCCCGTGCCCATGAGCGGAATGCCGTACTCAAAGGCCAACTTTTCCTTGAGCCGATTAGCCTCCTCCTCGTACTTGTCATGGCAGGCCACGCACAGGAGGAGGATGTCATGGTAGCTGTGGTCCTTGACAATGGCAGGAAAATATTTCCGATAACACCAGGGGACGACGTGGTGACGGGTCAATTGCACTTTGCTGCCGCAGACCACGCACTCGTTGCGCTTGCTGGTGAGATAATAGTCGTCCCCCATGTGACCGGGGCCGTTCGGCTGGAATTTTAACTGGATCGTGGGCGGATCGTCCTTGACCTTCTCGGCCAGGCCCCGGCTCAAGTACCAGTTGATCTTGTCCTGGTTACAATGGAACATGACCTCGCCCTCTGGGTTGAGGACGTGACAGTTCCCATACAGTCGTGTCTTTAGCGGTCGCGTCATATTCTGTGCCGTCAGCCCCACTATTCTCGCTCTTATTATAGGGGGAGTTTTGCTCACCCACTCAGCCTGGCGGAAGTCCTCCACCATTCTGGCGGCGTGGTGCAGCGAGGCACAGAAAAGCACTTTGTTGCTGTCCTTGGCCAAAACTAGCACCGGCGTATTCACTAGACACTCCGCTTCCGAGCCGCGTTGAGCCAGGACAAGTAGAACGCCTCCATGTGTATGTCAATAAAGGCGTCCTCCGGGCCACCCTCCACCTTCCGGTACGGCAGGAAGACTTCCTCCCACATTGCCTCACTCTCGTCGCAATAGAGCGCCAGGAAACGTTTGTCCTGGCACTGTTCCATATCGCGCAGGTTGCAAGAACGGTCGAAGAACTTGATGACCTTGGCTTCCCAAGACACGGTTTTCAAATGGTCGCGGTCCATCTTTTTCCGCTCGGCCCGTGGAAGCTTCCAACCCTTGCTGGGATTGGTCAACTCCAGCACCAAACGGTACACGTCCTCACCCGCCGTGGAAATAATGGCGGTATAGGGGGTGTTGGGGCAGTCCTCGATAACGTCATGCAGCCACGCCGCCTTGGCCATTCGGAGCCACTGGCCCATCGGAAGGTCACGTCGCCACCAGTTGATGCGGTCGAACACCTGCGAGGGGTGGGTGATATAGGCCGCGTCAACGTATTTGCGCTTTTGACCTTCGTGGGCACAGTGCGCCAACAGGATGGTATTCTGGAGGCCCTGATCCATAAACATGCCGTGAACGAACATACGGCAGTTCACGCAGGTGCCGTCACCGCTCAGGTTCCAACAGGTGTTGCGCCAGTCATGCGGGCAGTTCAATATCTGTTGGAGACGATTGTGGGCCATTTCCTCAGCCGCAATCCAGCCGCCGGCTTTTTCACCGCTCGCGCCGCCGGTCACCCCGAACTGGCTACGATGAATGGCGTGGTCGTGCCAGTAATCCAGGGCGGGCAGATGCAACGGCACCGGGAGGACGACGGCGAAGCTACAACTTGGTTCTTCGGGATTCTCGCTGAGAATATAATCCAAACCGAGCTTGCGATTATACGAGCAGCGAATATCAGCGTCCTCCGGCCAATCCAATTGGCACTGGTACTTACCACCGGGGGGAGGGCCGTTGACGATGGGCACGAGGGGTTTCACTTGTCCTCCTTCCAGGTCTTGAGAATGCGCTTGACGGCCTGAACACAGTTGCCAGGCATCAGCACAGTCAACACCGGGACATCAGAAGGCATCCGTAGGGTTGAGTGGATGTCCACCGCGTAATCGGCGGTAGAGGCAAACGGCGGGCAGGCCAGCACGATATGCGGGGTGTTGGCGGCGACCATACCGGACAGAGCGTTGGACCTCCCTGCCACCGTCACGAAAATGACCCGGCTCTCGTTTTCAAAACGGTTGAGCAGGTCGAGAAGCTGCCGGGGGTTCTTGTGGGCCGAGCAGACGTGCTTCTCGACCTCCAGCCAATCGTAGCCGCGACTTCCCACCAGGGCGCTTAGCGGTCCCCACAGTTGTTCGACGTGATCGTTGTCCTTCTCGGAGCCGGCAATGATAATGACTTTCATTTTATCAGGTCCAAAATAAATTCGGGTGTGTATAGAGTAATATCGAAGCCCTTCCCGCTCATTTCCATCAAGACCAGTCGCATGGTCTGTGCCCGCTTCGGACTGTCGCTCATGATTTTGCGGACGAGGGCCTTGGCCTCGTCGTCCACTTCCTGCTCCGAGAAGAACGGGCCGTGCTTGGAGCAGGAGAAGACCTCCACCACCAGCAACCAGTATTCGGTGAGTTTTTTGGGCATCAGAATTTCAAAAGCTCCTGGGGAATCTCGTCGTAATTCACCACCAGGCGATTTTCTTTGGTGAGCCGCCGGATGTCTTCAAGTTTATACTTCTGGCGCTCGCCCATCGTGCGCAGGTCCAATCCTGCGTCAAGAAACTTGCCGAGCGCGTAATCCTCAACCGCCTGTTTCCACCGCCAGTAGTACCGGATTGCCTCGTGGACGCTGGCATAGCGGCAACGTTCGTAGAAGTCGTCGCGTCGTTCGCTGGGCATGGATTCGTGTTCCCATTCCCCCAGCTTGTTGAGGCAGCCAAATGTGCCTTTGATGGCCCAGCGATCCGGGGCTTCTCGGTCGGGATTGCCCACGTTCTTGACGAAAACGCCATGCAAGCGCACGTCGTCAGAGAAGAACTCCCACCAGAATGGGGTGCCGCACAGCAGAGGCTCCGGCCCCAGATAAAATTCCGAGGCGAGGCTCAGCAAGTCATTGTCACTGATCCGCTCGCTCATTTTGTTTCTCCAGGGCCAAAAGCAGCCGGTTGCCCCTAATCGAGTTTGACATCTCCGGCCTTCAACCTTTCCCGAATGCGGTCCAGCCCCCGCTCACGCAGTTGCCGAACACGTTCCTTGGTCAGTCCCAAATCCGCACTGATTTCCTTGAGGGTGCGTTTGCTGCCGTCGCAATCATGCAGCCCAAACCATTCCTCGATGACGAAGCGCTTGCGCTCGTCCTCCTCGCGGTCCAGCAGGCTTAGAAGGCGGGAGACATTTCTCTGCGTAAGCTCCTTGGCTTCCTCGTGGTCACGGCAATCCTCGTCGCTGGTGTCGAGGCGGGTGTCATATATTCCGTCATCGAAGCCGGTGACGAACCGCTCGTTGAAGTTGCGTTCACCGGCGAGATCGCGGGTGAAGTTGTTGAGCAAGACCCAGGTGCCGTAGGTGGAGAATTTGAAACCACGGGTCCAGTCAAAACAATCCACCGCCTTGACGATATTCAGGTAGGCGTCGGAGAGCAGGTCGTTCACCAGGCTGTGCGCCCGATAAAAGTCCGTGCGTTTGCGAAGCACCTGAGCGGCCAACCGGGTGTTGGAACACACAAGTTGGTGCTTTACCGTCTCGGCCAGTTTCAAATAGTCCTCCACCTTCTGGAGCTTCTTTTTCATTCGATCATATTGATCCCTGGTGGTCGGCTCCTTCTGCCGCAGGGTGCGGGCCAGCCTTTTTGCCCGATACTTGAAATAGTTGAACTTGCGAAACAGGTGATATTCTTGCTCCTTGTCCAGCAGGGGTTCCTGGTACAATGGAATCAACTCGGTCGGTATATTTTGGCCCTTGAGCTTCGTGACCTCGTTGCGCTTCTCGTTGAATTCCGCCAGCCGGGGCATGTCGCCAACGATAACGACTTCCTTAGTGCGGTCATCAAAGTCGGGATGGTTGAAAATCTTGAATTTCTTGTTGGTGACGAACGCCTTGAGTCGTTTGGCCTTCTGCGTAACGTCGTCCTTAACTGCCAGCATGGCTGCGCCTCCTTTCGGCAGTCCTACGCAGTCTGATTATAGACCAAACCTGGCCAGTTGTAAAGTGCGTTTGTCCAGGTAGGGATAAGATTTACGGAAGCGGCACGAGAAATGCGTTAAGTGCCTTGACGATCTTCCGCACCCGATACCCGTTGGGGTGGTCCACAACAACCGTAATTTCCTTGTCAGCCACCGCCCAGGGTTTGCCGGCGGCGTTTTGTTCGATGATGACGTAGATGCAGGTGTTGTGGGTGTAGCGGCGGCTGTAACCGTGCGTGTCCCAAAGCTCCTTGTCTTGCGGCGTTTGGAAAATAAAAAACTCGTTGCGATCAAGTGCTTGGCGAAGTCGCCGGCTGGGAGCGCCGTGGGGCGGGTCGTCGTACTCAACGACCAGCCCTGGCCACTCCCGCCGGCAAATACCGAGGACGCCTTTCTCAACCTGGGCGTAGGTCTTCCCCTCCGGCCACTCATAAAGCAGATCGTAACCGCCGATCATCCGATCTCCACCTTGGAGTGTTTCCTGAACAAGTCCTCCAGCACGCCGGGGATCACCGGCTTGACGAGATATTCGTGGAAGCCCGCCTCGCTCGCTAACATGCGGTGTTTCTCGGAAGCCAAGCCGGTGACCGCGATAATCACCGCTTGCGGCACCAGACGGCGCAGTTCTCTGCACACCTTGAAGCCGTCCATGTAGGGCAAGCCGATGTCGAGCAGCACCACGTCGGGATCGAACTCATTGGCACTTTTGATAGCCGCCGGCCCGTCATTGGCCACCCACACGTCGTAGCCCTGCATACGCAGCATGGCCACGAAGCTGTCCGCCGCGTCCACGTTGTCATCCACCACCAGGATGCGGCAGTCCTTGCTGGGGGCGGTGGGCACGGTAGCCGGCTCTTCGCGGGTGCGACGTGGAGTGATGGGTTCCGGCATGGCCACCCGCTCCTCGCGCCCGTTGATGACAGGCAGTTTGACGGTGAAGGTGCTGCCAAGGTTCAAACCAGGACTGTGGGCATTGACGCTGCCGGCGTGCATCTCCACGATCTGCTTGACCAGGCTCAGGCCCACGCCCAACCCGCCCATGCTTCCGGTGACATGGTTCTGGCCGCGCCGTTCCGCCTGAGCGAACAGGTCGAAAACCTTCCCCAGCATTTGCTCCGAGATGCCGATGCCCGTGTCGGTGATGCTGACGATGGCCTCGCGCTCGTCGCTCTCCATGTCAATGCGAATCTTGCCGCACGCCTCGGTATATTTCGCGGCATTATTGAGGAGGTTGGTGAAAACCTGCTCCAGACGGGCCAGGTCGCCTTCCACCCACACCGCCATGACCGGGACGTTGATGGTCAGGGCATGATAACGCATATCCAGGTTGGGGCGAGACTGCTCGATGGCACGGGCAATCGCCTGCTGGAGTTGGACCGGCTTGCGCTGCAATTGGAGCTTACCCCGGCTGATGCGAGCAACGTCCAGCAGGTCGTCCAGCAAACGCGAAATGTGCTGGACCTGGCGCTCGATGAGTTGGCGGTGGTCGCGCACCACCGGATCGCAGTCGCCGTCACGCATCCGCGTCACTTGCAAGCTGGACAGGATGGGTGCCAAGGGGTTGCGCAGTTCGTGGGACAGGATAGCCAGGAACTCGTCCTTGCGGCGGTCGGCCTCGGAAAGCTCCTCTACCAGTTGGCGGTGTTCGGTCAGGTCGAGGCACAAGGACACCCAGCCGTCCTTGACGGGCGTATAGAGGCCATTCACCCACCGCTTGCCGATGCCGGGGATGTCCAGTTCGTCCTCGTAGTTGACATGCTCACCGGCAAGGACTTTTTGAAACTTGGGCAGCAACTTGTCGAAGATTTCCTGGCCGAAGACTTCGATGATGGACTTGCCGATAATGTCCTCGACGGGCCGTTTCAGCCAGCACCCGTAGGGTTTGCTGCACCACAGGACTTTGAAATCACGGCTGAAGTGGATCACACACGCCGCCATGCCGTCCACGACGGTGTGCAATTGCGCCGTGACCTCGGCCAACTGGTCGGCCTCGTGCTTACGCTCCGTGAAATCCTGAAGCACCGCGACCCAACCCTCCTTGGTGGGGGTGTACCGGCCCACCACCCAGCGCGGGCCGATGTTGGCGATGTTAATTTCCTGCTCGTATTCGACCTGCTCCCCGTGGATCGCCTTTTCCCAGAGGGGCCGCAGGATATTGAACGCCTCATCTCCGATAATATCACGGATCGGGCGACCGATAACCTCCTCCGGGGACTTCCGCAGCCAATCGCAATACGGCTTGCTGGCCCAGAGGTATTTGTAGTCCCGGTCCAGGTGGCAGACGGCTGCGGCCATGCCGTCCACTACGCTGTGCAATTGGGTCGTCACACGCGCCAGACGTTCTTCGTGTTTTTTTCGCTCGGTGATGTCGCGGACGACCGCCACAAATCCCATCTCGCAGGGCGAAATCGTCATCTCGATGGGAAACTCCTCGCCGTTGAGGCGCTTCGCCCGTGTCTCCACGAGAGAGCCTATCATCGGCCCCCGCCCCGTGGCCTTGTAAGTGTCCAGACCGGCGCGGACCTGCGGCACCATTCGTTCCGGCACGAACAATTCGTGAACGGATTTTCCCACCAGATTATCCGCCGGGCAGCCGAACATTCGTTCCGCCGCCGGGTTGAACGTGGTGATGGTCAGGTCTTTATCGGTGAGGATGATTGCGTCCTGCGCGGCTTCCAGAACGGCGTTCAGCATCATGGCCTTCCCCTGTCCTGGGCGATGCCTACTCTTCCGGTGGCATTTCCAAAAAGATGTCTGCTTGTCCGACCCCCTGGCCGCTCTGTTTGGCCGCTAGTTTATGAGCCAACTTGAGAAGCCCCAAAGCGATGTGAGGCGGCAGGTTGTGAACCTCCATGTCCAGGTCCATACCCAACGGCTCGAATTTGGGCAGGAGCAAGACGAAAGGCGGCTGCGGCCTTTTGCGCAGTTCACCCAGGATTTGGTCTGTTGTAGCCAACTCCAGGTCGAGTTGCAACGGGTCTTTCTCCAGCACGGCATTTAGTTGGTCTTGCAACCGCCGTGCCATCAGCTTGTATCGGAGCAGAGAAAAGCCCAGCAACCCCACCAGGACCGTCACGAGGAGGGCGATGACGCCGCCGAGGATGATGTTAACCATCTGTACCTTCCTTGTAGATCATGCAGTTGGCATACCGTTCGCCGTCCAGGCACCACAGTTGGAGGGAGGCGGTGTCGCAAACCAGCCGCCGCCAGTCATCCGGGGGCACGGTTCCAGGGCTGATTATATCACCTGCCCCCATTAAAAATCCATGAGTGGATGGGCAGCGACAGAAGCAACCCTTCTCATCCGCCGCAATGTGTGGACACACCCGCGTGCCCTGGCTCTCAGCCCACAACTCGCGCCACAGTTCCATGCCAATCCCCCTACAGGCGACGGAGGGTTTCACTGATGAGCTTGTCCCGCCACGCGAATATAGTCCAATCGGGTGCTACTTCATACGAATCGTCCGCAGGAAATGCACCGTATCTTACCACAACACCATCGCATGTCAACAACAAAGGTTCATTACCGGACAGGAACGCGGGGTTCACGGGGACCACAAACGGTTCGAGGACCAGCCCGTGCTGCGGTCGGCTGGCCTGGCCGATGGTCAGGTCAAGCATCTGGCCTTTTGAAATCACCACCAGATGCCCCGACCACTTCCCCTCAGTATAACCATATCCCAGGCCGACGCTATAGGAACCGTCCTCCGCGAACGCTTTTTCGAGTTCCTGCATGGTGCGCGGCGTCCGGCGCTCGCGCATCCGCTTCGCCAGTGGGGCATTATAAATAATGGCCTTCACCGAGAGGGCGTTGGCGGGAATTTTGAAAAGGTGCAGCACGTCCAGGGCCAGACGGGTCGCCAGGATGCAACAGTCCGGGCGGTGGTTGCACAGCACTTCGGGCAGCACCTTGCAGAGCTTTTCGAGCATCATTTACACCAAAAGGGTCCACAGTCTTTGGCACCTTCGACGCTTTTCTTGTAGATGTAGGCTTCCGCCCGCTTGGCCTGATAATCCTCGAATACCTTCGGGTCGGTGGGCAGGAAGGCCAGGTTTATTTCCGCGAAGGAAATCAACTTTCGCTCGTAAAGTCCGTGGGCGACGGCCTCCACCACGTCAAGCTGTTTCAGGCACTCCTCGTCCACTTCATACAACTCACCATGAACGTGACTGCCCTCGTCGCTAGGTTCCACGAGAGCCGGGTGACCGGACAACTGGTGCATCCGGTAGCTGGGCGTGGTCACGCCGATGCCCAGGTAGCGTTGGCCCACCAAATAACGATAACGAGAGTGGGCTTGCTTGAGGGTGCCATAAACGAACATTAGATATTTTCTCGGCATATTGCTCCTTTTAGCAGAAAAGCCACCGCGACCCACTAACCACCTGGCGGTAGAGGGTCGGGTGGCTTTCGGCGCGGTTGCGGCGTCCGCTAGGTATTATACTGACGCACGAAGAATTCGTGCATCATGAAGAATACTTTCGTCTTCGAGTCGGCGGGGGCAGGCTTCTTGCGGCGCTGGTACAGGACATCCAGTCGCAACAAGGCTTCAGCCATATCCGTCTCCCCCTCGCCTTCGATGCCGAAGTGCCGCAGGGTGTTGTTGAGTGCGTTCAGTCGCTTCTTCGCCTTCCGGTCATGGGCAGCAGCCTCCCGCAACTTCTCGTAGAAGCTTGAGCCGGTCGGCAGCAATTGCAGGTTCATCAACACAGTCAGACCCCCTTGTGAAAGGTGCCACCTACTCATATTACTGCCGTGGAGCCGTCAAACGTAACAGCAAACAGGTTGAGAATCAGATTTTCCAACCCCACCGCCCGGCGCTCCACGATGCCGGACTCGACGGAGTACCTATACAGCCCCCAGAAAAGCTCCCACAGCCCGGACGGGCCACAAACCCAGGAAGCACTCATTGGGTCGCCGTACTTCTTGATGACCTTCTCCTCGACCAAGGCGCTTACCTTGACGCGGTTCTCGATGCTGACCACCGGGAACACCAGGAAGAAGGGTTGCAACGTGTGGGATTTGCAAACGAGCTTCCGTTCACCAAGCTTGAAAAGGTTCCTGGTATCGCTCGTAAGCGCGAAATCCGGCGGGCACAGGAGCCAAACCCCCGGAGGGATGCCGTTTCCTATAACACTGTCGTAGCGGTCGATAGCACGGGAGTTGTAGGTGCTGCGTCCAGGGACGCAACTCAGCCCCAACTCCGCAATTGTTTCCTTGCCCTCTGGAGGGATTCCAAAGTCAAGGGCCACTCCTGGCAGGGCGAGGTTCTTCAACGATCTGGCCCACTTGACCCCGCTCGTTCCCCACGTTTTCTTGTCGAAATCGGTAATAACGACGTGGTTTATTTCATCCATCATTCTCCTTCTGTTGGCCGTTGAGTTCAAACACCGTTGGGGCGTGGACGAGGCGATATTTCCCGTCCACCACCGTGACGTTGGCCACGATGGTGCCGTCCATTTCCCACTGACCGCGCCCTTCATGGATGTGGCCAAAAACCATCAGCTTGGGTTTTATTTCCTTGAGCCTGGCGAGCAGGCCGGGCGATCCCACCTTCTCACTGTCCCGCCCCCGTGGGGCCTCGTCGCCATAGCCGCGAGGCGGGCTGTGGGCGACGAGGATATTGATGTCGTTGGGTATCAGCGCCCACTTCTTGACCAGATCGGGTTCGTAGAGATTGAACGCCCAATCAAAGAAATAAAGCTGCCAGGGCGTGCCCCAAATTTTGAAGCCTTCAAATTCCGTGCCACTGTCCTGAAGGTAAGTCCAGGGAAGGTCCGGCACCCGATGCGGCGCATTTTGAAATATCAGATCGTGGTTGCCCGCGACCCCAATTATCTTGCGGGCGGGAACCAACTTCAGCCAATAACGGAAATCCGTGTTGAGCCAATGCTCCTGGTACTCCACCCGATGGTTGATGGTGGGACAAATATCCCCCGCGATCAACAGGAGATCGCAAGGCGGGATGTCGGGCAAATACCCATGCAAATCACTGACGGCGACGACCTTCACTTCTCACTCCCTCGCAGCTTCAAGATGCTCCCCTCAAAGAACCGGATGATCTCGGCCTCCATCAAATCACGCCAGTAGTCATTGTCCCAATCAATGTCCTTCCAGACGCGCGGCTCATATTGGTATTCTAGGACGCCGTAATGCCAACCCTCCACATCAAAGTGGAAGACGGTCAGCACGTCGTTATGTTCGAGGCCCTGCTCCTCCTTGTTGGTAACATAGCGGTCCAGCCCGAAAACGATCTCCTTGGCACCCTTACAGAGCAGGCAGTTCAGTGCAAACTTGATAACGTCGTCGGGGCTGATGTCCAGCATCCCGACGTACACCATCTCCCCGCACTCGGTCTGCCAGACGCACTGGTTCGGATATACGCCCTTCTCCTGCAACGCCCGCTCGCACTGCTCGGTAAAGATGTCAAGGAGATTTTCGTCGCTCATCTGCGCCCCCTACGACCGCCGCCACACCTGAAGCCTCGCGGCCCGCCATAGTAGGCGGGCATGGAGTAGTAATACCCAGACGACGGTGGGTAGTAATACGGCGCGGGATAGAAGGCCGGCGAGTACACGGGGGGCGACGAATAGACCGGCGGGGGACTCACGTTCCGCGTGTCGGGCTGGATGGAAATGACATAAGTGCCGCCGGGGGTACATTCGGTGAGAATAACCTCCGACGAACCCACTACCTGACTCCGCACCGTACCGGCGGGGACTTCCACCCGCACCGTTTTGCCCGCCTTCACCGGGTACTTCCTGCCGTTGACCACGATGGTCGTGTCATGTTCGATCTTGCTATTCAGGACCAGAGTGCCGGTTTTCTTGGCCGGGGCGGGTTCGGGCTTGGGTTCCGGCTCCGGCTTGGGTTCTTCGGGTTCCACCGGCTTCTCATTCGGCCTGGGAGTTTTATCCTCGGTCGAGCGGACCACGATTCGGTAGTTCTCCCCAGCCTTGATAGTCCGGGTAATCTTGTTCGTGATCCCCTCAATCTGGTAGGTAAACTGCCCTGGATCAACCTTGAAAGACTTTGTTTCCTGGGCGGGAACCTTGTGCTTCTGGTCATTCAACAACAGGGTCACGTCGTTGGTCCAGGTGTTTTTTACTTCCACCACGGTGTCCTTCGCGGCTGGGGCGGGGCCTGGGGCTTGCTCCTTTCCCTGCGCCACGAATACTTCATTGCCAACCTCGCAGCTTTCCTCAACCTGGGTCTTGCCTTCGCGGCCCGCGAAGGTGTGGTATTCGCGCACGGCGGGCGGACGGGAAACCTTTTGCTTGGCGGATTCCGTGCCCTCGGCGGTCACCGGGTTCGTCAGAGCTTCTTCGATCCCGTCCACCCGGCGTTTCAGGCTGTCCAGGTCAGTGCGCACGGCCTTGTAGTCGCTGCGCATCTCCTCCAGAATCTTGATGATCTGGTCGATTTTCTCATCCTTGGTTTCCCCCTTGGGCCGGGACTGCGCTGAGGCGGGCGCAGTCACCGGCATCGTTGGGAGGAATACGAGCGGGAGGGCGAGTCCCGCGAAGGCGACCAGTCCCATATAGCGTGCCATCGTTACTCCTTTTAGGCGGCTTTTACGGGGTACAACTTGGCCTCACCCCGGACCACTTCCGGCGTGACGACGTACTTGCCTCCCTGGTGTTCCGGCAGTTCGTACATGATGTCGAGCATGATCTCCTCGACCACGCCCCGCAACGCACGGGCACCCGTGTCGCGCTCGATGGCCCGCTTGGCGACTTCCTTGATGGCATCCGGCGTAAATTCCAGGGTCGCGCCGTCCATCTTGAAAATCTTCATGTACTGCTTGAGTAGGGCGTCCTTCGGCTCGGTCAGAATCTTGCAGAGGAATTCCTCGTTCAACTCGCTGAGGGTGGTTACGACCGGCAGCCGGCCCACGAACTCCGGGATCATCCCGAACTCAATCAGATCGTCGCTGGTCACCTTGCCCATGATGGCGTCGTTCTGCTCTTGCTCAGTGCCCTCGTCACGCGATACGCCGAAGCCGATGCTGCGTCGGCCCGTCCGGCGAGCGATGATCTCCTTCAGGCCGGTGAAGGTTCCCCCGCAGATGAACAGGATGTTCGTCGTGTCCACCTGGATGTATTGCTGCTCCGGGTGCTTGCGCCCGCCCTGGGGCGGGACGTTGGCGAGCGTGCCCTCAAGCATCTTCAGGAGAGCCTGTTGCACGCCTTCGCCGGAAACGTCGCGGGTGATGGAAATATTCTGCGTGGTCTTCCCGATCTTGTCGATCTCGTCAATGTAAATGATGCCGCACTGCGCGGCCTCGATGTTAAAGTCCGCCGAGCGGAGAAGACGCAGGATCAGGTTTTCCACGTCCTCTCCGACGTAACCGGCCTCGGTTAGCGTGGTGGCGTCCCCAATGGCAAAGGGGACATCCAGTTTCTTGGCCAGGGTGCGGGCCAGAAGGGTCTTGCCCGACCCGGTGGGACCGACCAGCAGAATGTTGCTCTTGTCGATCACCACGTCCGCCAACGGGTCTTCCTCCTCCTTGTTCTGGTTGGTGGTGTCCTTCAGACGCTTGTAATGGTTGGCGACGGCGACGGCCAGAATCTTCTTCGCCCGTTCCTGGCCCACAACGTACTGGTCCATGTGGGCGACCAGTTCCTTGGGCGAAGGGATGTGCTGGGGCAGGTGCTTGTCGATGAGTTCGCGTTTCAGGTTTTGCTTCTTGATGATCTCCTGGCAAATCTCCACGCAGGTGGGGCAAATGAAGACCTTATCCTCGTCCGGCTTTCTGCCGTTGGCGAGGGCACCTGGCCCCTCAATCAACGGTCCCACAACCTTGTGAGACTGCTTGCAGAAGTCACAGTGCTGCTCACGCTTTTTCCTCGTCATGCTGTCCTCGTTGGGTGTAAAGGATCGCGTTTCCAACCTAGTATACTTACCGAGGAGCCGACTGTAAAGTGACTACTCGCAAGAACTTGCTGCCTTTTCACGCGCCTCGCTAAGTGCCTGTTTGCAACGCGCCTTAAAGTCTTGATCCGTCATGGCCTCCACGATTCGCTCGATCTCCTCGATGGGCTTGTTGGCCTCAACAGCATTCAACACCGCGTCGAGGTCATGGTTTTGCCTCCGCAGGCAGGCCAGTTCCAACCCGCCAATCTCCGTGGCCACCAGATGGGGGTCGGGGTACGCCCGGCCCAGCACCGCCAGAAGGGGTCCAAAGTCCGCCCCCGGCGTGTTTTTGCAAATTTCCAGCGTCCGCAGCAGGTTGACGTGGAGGGACGCTTTCGTGGCGGGAACGGCGGCTTCCGCCTCCGCATACCTCCCCAAGCTCGCCAACACAAAGACCTTGCGCAACCTGCGGAATTCGGCATGATTCTCGACCCGGTTGATCTCAGACTGTGCCAGCAACGCCACCAGGGGCATGATGAGGGCCATCATCCACAGCCCCGTGGCCAAAGCATACAGGAACAGGAGCAGGCAGGTCACCTGGCCGACCCGCACGGCCCACCAATTGGCCTTCTGGTAGTCCATGAACCGGCCCAAGATGGAGCGAAAGATGCGGCCTCCGTCCATCGGATAAGCCGGTGCCAAATTGAAAACGAACAGCATGACGTTGATGTAGGCAAACCAGAACGCCACCTGAGCCGCAACCATCCAATTCAGTTCGACAAATACCAGCACCAAGCCGCTACACAGTACCGCCAGGACAACATTCACCATCGGCCCCATAACGGTGACGATAAACTCCTTGCGCGGGTCGTCCGGGCCAATCTCGATGGCGGCAACCCCGCCGATAGGATAAAGGACCACCCGATCCACCTGGATGCCCTGGCTCTTGGCGGCGAGGATGTGTCCGTATTCGTGCATTACCACGAACAGGAACACAGCCAGGAACAGCGCGGTGGCCAAGGGGTTAAGGAACAGCATCATCACCATCATCATGACCCACGACCAGTGGGCATAAAGGGGCACCCCAAAGTAAGTACCCAGGTGCGGGTTAACTATTTTCTGCAAAAGCTCCGTGCTGTTCATATTCATCCTTGGGGTGGGGGCTACATAAATATTATAGGGAAAAGGAGCCAATTTGAGACTCGACCATATAGCATACCGCGTCCGCGACCGCCACACCACCGCGAAATTCTTTCGGGAAGCATTCGGCTACAAAGTCCAGACCGAATTTGACATCGACTTCGGCGGCGGCAAGTGTGCCAAGTGCCTCGCCCTGGAGCCGCCGGAGCGTCAAAATGCCCCCCGACATCTTATCCCCTGGGTGGCCGGGGAAGCAATATACATTCCGTGCCCGGACGGCGGGATGCAGAATGTGGTGCAGGATTACCACCTGGCCCCGGAGATTTTCGTCTCCGATGGTTCGCCAGGAAGCATTGTGGGGGATTGGGTTGCGGCCCGTGGAGGGGTCGGTGGCATTCACCACCTGGCATATCAGGTCGAAGATGTGGCGGCAACAATGAAGGAGTGGCGGGACAGAGGCTACGCGGAATTTACATCAGAAGAACCCATGCGATGTCCCGGACTGACCCAGGTGTTTACCAAACCCTCCTCGCTAACGGGCGTGATTTACGAGTTCATCGAGCGCCAGGAATTCGGCTTCTGCAAAGACAACGTGCGCCAGTTGATGCTCTCGACCCAGGAGGAAAAATGAAGATTTGTTCTAAGTGCGGGGCTACCCAAGAAATCGGTAACTTTGCCGTTCGGTCCAAGACTACCGGGCGTCGTCATTCTTGGTGCAATGCCTGCCTTAAACAATATAAGGCCGACTACTATGCCAAGCACCAGGATAAATTCCGAGAATACAAAAAGGTGTGGTATCCGGCCAACCAAGACCAGCAGCGTGCGAAATGCCGCGAGCGGTACGACAAGTGCGACAAGGACCAGCACGCTCAGGTTGTATGGAAAAATAAAATCCTCCGAGAATTTGGTCTTACCGTAGAGGAATACAACCTTCGACTGACAGAACAAAAAGGGGTGTGCGCCATCTGTGGCAAAGCAGATAGTCAACGGCTCGCTGTTGACCACTGCCATAAAACAGGTATGATCCGTGGACTCCTTTGCCGGCGATGCAACGTGGCCATTGGTATCTTCGAGGACGATCCAGAACTGTTGGAAAAAGCCCTTGCGTATCTCAAGTCGGCTTGTCTTCGGGCGTAATCTCGAACGCCAGCCCCGCGATGAAACCTTCAAGAAACTGCGGCGTGCTTTGCAGCCGAATCGCCACGTCAAACAACCAATCCCCGGTGCAGTCTTCCGCACCAATTAACACCGTTTCCAACAGATTGCACTCGCCCGGCTTCAGCAGCCGATAGTTTTGAGCGACTTCATCCCATGTCATGCCGGCATTCTTATGGTGCCGGTTGATCTTGTAGCCCATCTTAAAGGCCACGGCATATGAGTTAATAAGGGCCTGTCGATTCATGCCGCACTTCCTTCCAGGCAACGGAGCCAGCGAGCGAACCCTGAAAGGGTCGCCGCCTCCCCGTAATCAAAGGGGTCGGGCAACCCGGCCTGCCGTGCCGCCAACCGCCAGTGGCCTCGTTTCCACGGGTACGTTTCGATTTCCTCTGGTGACATCTCGGAGGTATCCGGGTAGGTCAACTTCCCCTGCCCGAATCCGTACTTCTTCTTGAGCGCTTCCTTCTCGGCCCCGGTTGCCCTGTGGTATTGGGACAACATCCGAATGCGTTCCATGTCCTGGTCAGCCGGGGCCAATGCTTTTTTTGAGGCTTTAGCCTCGTTATACTTCTCCTTGAATTTCCACACCGGACCAAGCTCGCTGCCGACGTTGACGATGCGGGCGTCCTTGCCGACTTGCAACTCGTCAATCAGGTCGTTGAGCAAGTCCCAACCACCTTGGGGCGGGATGCTCCAGAGCATCAACGCCTCGATGCCCTTGATATATCCATGCCTCCCGATCAGGTTGTCCTTCATCGCAAGCTCGCGCACCTTCCAGTGGTCGTAAGACCGCTCGGTGCCCATCTCCCGGTAACCGCCGGTGTCCGGGTCGCGTTCGGAACTGTAGAGAGTGCGAGTGTAGCCGATCTCCGGCTCGATCTTGTCGAGATTGGGTCCGAAGAAACCCCGGAGAATATTGGGGTCGGTAATGTGTTGCTCGTGCCCGACGCCCGCCCCGAAGGCGTGCAGCCGCTTCCCTTGGTCGTCGGGATAGCGGGTGAAAAAGAACGCGGTTTGACCGCGACCGTAGCGGGCGTTCATCGAACTAGGTCGCAGTACGTCCGGCCCACGACCCAGGGCGATTGGGGGCAACAAGTTTTGCCCGTCGCTGAAGTCCATACGCTATTTAGCCCTCCCTTCTTGCAAAATAAAAGCCCTGGGCTGGCAGGCCCCAGGGCTTCCGGTCAACTGGTCAGGCCCCGCAGGAATTCGGCCAGGACGATGAGGTTGTCGTAGCCGCCGACCTCGGCGGCGACTTCCTTGACGCGCTTCGCTTTCAAAGTAAAACCATGCAGGTCCACCTTGGCCTGGTCCACCGGCCTGTTGGCGGGGTCCGGCTGAAGAAGCGCGGCTGCTTGATCGGGAGTGACGACGGACGTGGCAGGAGGGGCAACGGGCGGGGCTGGGACCGGGGTGTTGTGAGGCTGCGGCGGGCGTGAGTTACCTCGCCGGCGCTCGGCAGCCTCCTCCTCCCGGATTTTCTTCCGCTCCGCATAGACGAGCGACGAGTGGCAGGTCTGGCGGTAACGCCGCTCCATCTCGTCAATCACCTTCTGGGCATCTGTGTCCGCACCCAGGTCGGCCAAGATCGTTCGGACCATCTGGGTACGGGTCTGCGTCTGCACTGCCATCGAAGTGGTTCTCCTTTGGTGGGTACTGTCTCAATGCCAAGGATATAGTACGGCACCCGGTTGTGGGTTGTAAAGCCAAAAAAATTGCCCGGCCTGTTAGAACCGGGCAATTTATCCGCCAGGCCAGAAGAAGGTTTAGGCGGCTTCTCCCTTGAAGTAGCGCATGGAGTCGTTGTCGCGGACCAGCACCTTCTTCTTCATCATGCGCCCCACCGCCTGCTGGACCATATTGTGGAAGTTCTTGCTGGTGGACTTGTAACCCGCCTTGAGGGCCTGGGTCACCATCTCGTCCAGGGCCAGGCCGTTCCTCGACTTCTCAACCAGTTCGAGGAGCAGTTCCTCCAGGGGCGGCTGCTTCCCCTCCACGCCCAACTCGGCCTTGGACGGACGCCCTCGGCCCCGCTTCTGCCCATTCGCCGCCGGCTTCCGGGCCTGCCGGGTCGCACGGGGGCCACTTTGCTTGGGCGGCTGCCGGCCCACGGTCACGGTCGGGGTGGGCTTGATGGCAGCGCCATCCTCACTTTTGAAGGACCACCCAAGCTCCGCGAGCTTGGCGTCGATTTCCTTCAGTTCCTCCCTCAGTTCTTCTTCCTTCGCGGCCCTCTGCTGAAGTAGCTCGATGGCCTGCTTCGTGTCGGACATTGAGAAGTCTCCTGTCCCATTCTTATTTTCACACCGCCGGTTCAGGAGGGACTTCCCCGACGCACGGCGGTCCTGGCCTCTACTCTACTATACGGGCCATATTATGGCTGTAAAGCAGGAGAAAGCGATTTTCCAAAAATAGTCGGGGCTTACTCGCTTAAACCAGCACAGAAGGATTATCAGAAAGGAAACACTCATGCTCGTGCTATCCAGAAAGAAGGACGAAACCATCATCCTGAAAGGCCCCGACATGCACGAAATCCGAATCACGGTGGTGCGGATCGACAATCGCAATAAGGTCCGCCTGGGTATCGAAGCCAATAAGGATGTCACGGTCCTTCGTTCGGAACTTACCAACGGCACCGGCCACGAGGGCGAAGCCTAACTGTACTCCGGTACATGGAGGGCTTTATTTATCACGCCCACTACGCGGCGATATTCCTGGCTGTTGATGTCCCAAAAATAACGTGCGAAATAGCAGACCGCCTCCGGGGCGTAGTCCTGCCCCTTATCCCAGCCCGCCGCACGAACCTGCTCGGCCCAGCTTGCGATGTCCTCGTCAGTAACCTGCACCCCAGCATCCCAGGGATGCCCCTTGGGCTTGCAAGGTGGCTTTCCTGCGGGGATGACCACCCGCGACCGCCCACTGGTGACCACACTCGGCTGGGGTTCGGGGGCCGGCGGCTCGGCGGGGGCACCGCCAATAACTCCAGCCGCCGTGGCCGGCGTATCGGCCAGCTTCACCGGCGGCGAGAACTGGTGGCCGCACTCGCATCGCTGCGTCCGCAAACCCACCGACTTGTGGCACTTCGGGCATTCCTTCAAACCACGGGGCATCGGTCGTCCTCCTCTCGCGCTTATTCTATCGCCCACTTTTCCGGTTGTAAAGCCGAAATATATGCTTAGGAGAGCAGGTCGCTGATCGAGTCCTCCTGGTGGATGCGCCGGATGGCCTGCGCAAACAGATTCGTGGTGTCAATAATCTTCAGGTTCTTCTGAAGGGCGGGCTGGACGCGAAAGGGTCGGATCGAGTCGGTGATGACCGTGCGTTCGATGCCCGCCAGGTTCTCGTTGGCCCTGCCGACGAACAGGCCGTGGGCGGCACAACAGCCCCAAACCTGTCCGCCGTCACGCTCCACCGCTTGCCGGGCCTCCAGCATGGTCTTGGCACTGGCAATCATATCGTCATATATTACCACAAGCTTGCCACGAACATCGCCGCCTATCTTGTGCCCCTTGATGGTCCGTCCCGCGTGTTCCTTATCCAGCACCGCCACTTCGATGTCCACCCCTAGAATCTGGCTGAGTTTGTTGCGGAAGTAGCGCGAGCGTGGCCCGCCCCCCGCGTCCGGGGCCAGCACACAGAGCCGCTTGGGGTCGTGGCAGTTCTCGGCCACATAGCGGGCAATAAGGTTCTTCGCCTCCAGATGGTCGGTGGGGACATCAAACGTACACTGGAAGGCCGCGAGGTTGTGTACATCCATCGTAAGGATGCGGTCCACCCCCACGCTCTGAAACAGGTACTTGATGTACTTTTGGGTAATAGGGGCACGGCTTTCCGTCTTCCGGTCTTGCCGTCCATAGCAGAGGTAGGGGACGACCGCAGTGACTCGCCGGGCACTGGCGTCCTTGAGACTGCCGATGAAAAACAGCAGCTTTAGCAGTTTATCGGAAACGGACTCGTGGGTGCAAGAGTAAAGGGACTGGATTACAAACACGTCCCACCCCCGCACGTTGACGTTGGACCGGAGGTAATACTCCTGGTCATCGAAGCAGGTTTCCTCGTGCCGGCACAGCGAACCGTCCGTCTCGCACTGGCCCGCCAGGTGGCCGGCGACCTTGGCGGCGAAGTCCTTGCTGGCGTCCAGACCGAAAAGGCGAATCCCGTTCATCGTTGAACCTGCTCCTTTGCTGCCTCCAGTGTGTTCCGCAGCAGCATGGTCACGGTCATCGGGCCGACCCCGCCCGGCACCGGGCTGATCGCCTCCACTATTTTAGACACCGCCGCGAAATCCACGTCCCCTACCAGCTTCTTCCCTCCTAGACGGTTTACCCCCACGTCCACGACCACCTGACCCGCCCGCACCATATCGGCGGTGAGGAATCCCGGAATCCCCACCGCCACCACAATGATGTCGGCGGCGCGGGTTATCTCCTTCAGCAATGCCGGCGGCGTCCGGTTGTGGCAGACGGTCACCGTCGCGTTGGCGTACTCGTCGTTGTCCTGTAGCAACATGCTCGACAGGGGCTTGCCCACGACATCACTACGGTTGATAACAACCACCTTCTTCCCCGCAATCCCGATGCCACTGCGCCGCAGCATCTCCTGAATGCCGTGCGGGGTGCAGGGCTTCAGCCGGGGCCGACCCTGGACCAGCAGGCCGACGTTTAACGGATTGAAAACGTCCACGTCTTTGTCGGGATTGATGAGGTCGAATATCGTATATTGATTCACCGGGCTGGGGAGCGGCAACTGAACAAGTATCCCGTGGCACCAGGGTTCCTCATTCAAATAACAGAGAATGCCCTCCAGCGTCTTCTGACCCTCCGAGAACCCGATGTACGGCTGGTACAGTTCGCTTCGGATGCCCACCCGTGCGCAGGCGTCCCGTTTGCGTTGGACATACACCGCGCTGGCCGGGTCGCTGCCCGCCAACAATACCACCAGGCAGGGGGTAACGCCTGTGTCCGCCTGAAAGTCCTGTACCTCGGCGGCTATTTCTTTCTGAAGTTCTTGCGCTATTTTCGACCCATCAATAATGTGCGCCACCCGCGTCCCTCCTAGAGCGTGCCGTGGCAGGCGAGGCCCGGCCACTGAATCTTGACGGCGTTCGGGTCCGCAGGCTTCTCCTGCCAGCCCAGCGCCCTGATGAAACACAGTTTGCAGAAGGCGACCTCGCGGATTAAGTCGGTCATGGCCATGACGGACTCCCGGTCGATGGCCGAGAAGTTGTCCCCGATCAGGGGCAGCCGCTCGTTCAGACTAGCCCGGTAAATATTGCCCTGGACGATCACGCCGCATTCGGGCTTCAAAATCGGCTGGTCGCAACTTTCGCAGACCAGCACCTTGACCGTTTTCAAAATATCACCTTTCCTTCCCCAATTTCCTGCCAGGAAACCGGGTGAATGGCCTCAAAGCCTTCCTCCAGGGAAGGCGCGATGAACAGTGCGTTGTGCGTGTTGGCCACCTTGAGCCAGTAGGCGTAGTCGTGGCCACGCAGGTCGTTGTCGGCCCGCCGCCGGGCGTGAACGCTCGGCCCCTCATTCTTAAAAAGCAACGCCTCGCAGGGCACATCGAAGCTGCGGGCCAGGGCCAGCCAGCGTTTCCGCCCGGTGACGCTGACGTTGAGGCCCCGGTCCACGATGACGGTGCGGCCCAGAGCCAGGGCGGTGCCGATGACTTGGTTCTCCACCGTCTTATAAAGCACCTTCAGGGCCTTGTCATATAAAGTGTAGTCGTCGCCGTGCAGCATGTTGACGATGGCATCGTCGTTGACGCACAGTGCGCCTGCGCGGGCCGCGTTCTTGCAGTAGGTGGACTTCCCCGACGCGATCATTCCGACCAGGACTTGCAGTTTCGGCATCATGCCCGACCTCCGTGCCATATTCTAATGGCTGATATAGCGGCACGGAAGGGGAATATCACGCCGACACCTGGATGAATATTTTCGAGGGGATGCCCAACTCCCGCAGCGCCCTCTGGAATTCGTCCACCGAGTAGCAGTTGTCGGCCACAAACGTGTGTACGAGCAGGGCTTCGGCGTCGGACAGGCCGGAGTGAAATTTGAATTTTTCGAGGCTGATGTTCGGGTCGTGCTTTATGATCCAGAACCCGGAGAGAAGTCGATTATATACACAACTGTCGAAAACGCGGTTGCAGTGGCCGCAGGCGGTAATACCATCAATGAGTTGACGATTCAGTTGATGTCCGCAGAAGGGGCAGACGTAAATCATTACTGTATGTATGCACATCCGCCAGGAAATTTGGGGTTGACAACCCGAACTCATCCGGTAGACTTCTCCCCGGATTGCAACGTGCGATCACGTTGCATTTTTCGTTTCACTGTCTAGGAGGACGTGATGATGCGGAAGTCGATCTTCGTGGGAATGGTGGCCCTGATCGCTCTGGTGGCGATGGCCGACACGGCGATGGCTCGCGGACGGCGCGGGGGCTGCGGCGGCGGGGGTGGCTGTGGCGGTTGCTACTACGGCGGCTATGTCACCTACGGCGGCGGCTGTGGCAGTTACGGCGGCAACGGCTACGGCGGCTACTACAACGGCAACGGCTACGCGGCGGGCAGCTACGGCACGCCCGTCACCTACGGTGCCCCCGTGTACAGCACGCCGGGGCCGGTGATCGTGGACCAGCCCCAGGAGGGCACCCAGAGCAGTGGCGCGATTCAAGTCCGTGACCAGCAGGGTCGTATCTTCTATCTGGTCCCGGAGGGCCAGTACAAGAAGATGCAGCAGCCGAAGTAACGGCGCAAGAAAAGGCCCCGGCGGTTCGCTCACCGCCGGGGCCTTCCTTCTTTTTCACTTCTCCTCGACGGCCTGGAGCTTCTTGCCCCACTTGCGGAAAATCTTCATCGGCTCGGTTTCGCCGTCGTGGATGCCCTTGGCCACCGCCATCCCGAACTTCAGCACTTCCACCGGGGCGAGGAACTGGCCTTCCGGGTCGTTGCCGTCGTTCTTGATGGCCGTCTCCAGCGTCTCCATGTAGTGCTTCTTGATCTTGGGGCCGCGAAGCGACTGCGTGGACTGGCCCCCGGCATCCCGCAGGCCGGCGCGGGCGTGCTTGGCCTTGACAACGGGCTTGACTTCGCCCTTCTGCTGGGTCTTCTCCTCCACCCGCTTCTGGGCGGCATCGTGTTCTTGGCCCGCCTCCTTCTTGCCCTGGTCGTCATCGGAGAATTCGGCCTCGGCCTGCTTCGCCTTGGCGACCTCCACATCCTCCTTGGCCTTGATGATGGACTTTTCGAGCTTCTGAACCTTCTTCTTGGCGTCCTCACCCGCGTACTCGGTGGCCTTTTCCAGCCCCTCGTGGCGGATGCCCAGGTCTTCGACCTCCGCGAAGGCCAACGCCGCCGCCTTGTTGATGTCCCCCTTGAAGAAGGCGGTCAGGGTGTCCTGATCGTCGGACAGCTTCTCGATCAGACGGTCCATGTCCCGCAACCACTCCGGGCGGTTGCCGGTGACTTCGAGGATTTCGTCGTCGCTCCAGCCCTTGGAGCGCAGTTCGCGCACCAAGTTGATGTCAGCCTCGTCACCGAAGTCCACGCGGCAGGTGCCCGACTTGTACGCCAGCTTGAGGGCGTCCTTGTCGGTCGGGGCGTCGTAGACCTGGCACAAGATCGACCCGTACAGTTCCTTGGCCGGGACGTACTTGCCGGTAGCAGGGTCTTTGCACTTCTCGTTCTTGCGCACCAGGAAGTCGATGTTGCGCAGGCGGCGCTCGCCGTCCACCAGTTGGACCGTGCGCATTTCGTCCTGGCTGATCCACCGGCAGATGAGCGGATAGTGCAACCCCTCGTCGCGGATGGACTCACGCAGGCGGGTCATGCTGGGTTTGTCGAAGCCGCGCCCCGCCTCCCCCTCCTCGGTCGTGAGGTAGCGGAGGTTGCTCCACTTGTACTCACCCCCTTCCGGGGCGTCCGGGTCGGGCTTGTCGGCCACCGTGATGGCCGCAAACTTGACCTTGAACAACGTGCCCTCGATCCCTACGATTCCATCAGCCAACGGCTCGCCGTTGTCCGGGGCGCTGCTTTCCTTGTCCGCCATAAAATTCGCTCCTTTTCTCTTGGTGGGGTGGAACCCAGGCAGGCCGACTGTACTGAAAAATTCCGGGATTTGTCAAGTTCGGTCGTAAGTCCCGTCAGAACTAGAAGTTGTAGTTCTTGTGGGCCTTGCGGCAGCGAATCTGCCAGTCGGTTTCGTACTCCACCTTCCCGAAACTGTCCAGTACCGAGTCCTTACGACGAAGGACCAGGCCCTCGATCAAATCGACGCTCTCCGCTTCCTTGAAGCGGTCTACAAAATGTTCGGTGAAAGTTTCGGCCAGCCAGAGGTTGGGGCTGATCTTGAGCGCAAGGCCCGCCATCTGGTCGGTCGCGGGATCGCCGGTGCCCGTGGGGTTGCCGCAAATGTCGAACAGGATTTCCAGGCGCTTCATCTGGTCGGGCGAGCAGAAGAAATAGCGGCCCGCCTCCAGAATGTCGAAAAACACCAGACAGTTGGGGCCGTCCTTGGTCTTGTTCATCACGCCGCCGTCGATCCAGTAGGTCTTGTTGGGGTCCAGCTTGAGGTTGGCCTTGATCTCCTCGGCCAAAGCGCTGGTAAGCGAGAAGCGGACGTGCTTGCCCCCGTGGCGGTTCCACACGCTCAACTCCCGGCCCAGGTCCACGCGGAGCAAGGTGCGGCTGTCGTTGAACTTGCGCTGGGCGATCCACAGCCCCGTCTCCTCGTAGTACGACAGGTCGGACGGGCTGATCTTGCCGCGTGGCCGAGGCGGGTAGATGGGCTTCTTTATCATTGCGTCGTTCCTCCTGCAATGATATTACCGCCCGGAGCGGGCAGTTGTAAAGCGCGGATTTCAAAATCACCGCTCCTCGCGGTGGACCACGATCTCGTTCTGAAGCTGGATCGGGCAGTTCTTATTTCGCAGAACCGCCATCGCCCGCTCGGTGGCGATCTGCTTCAGGTAGTAGCTCCGCACCGTGCCACGCAACACGATGGCGGTGGGCGTCTCGATCACGACGATGCCGAGCCGGCCAACATGACAATCCTGGGCGATGGCGTCCTTGATGCTACCCAGCACTGGTCTTCTCCGTGACACAGACGAATAGAGAACCACACTGTTCACATCGGATGCGAAGCGGATTGGCTCCGTCCGGGCGTCGGCCACTGCGGATCGAATTGTGCGGCGGCGGGCACTTGCAGACGTATTTCAAAAAGCACGGCTTGGGGGGACGGGCACGACCGGCCTTGTCCGCGATATTATTCTTGGCCTCCCGAAATATCTGCTTGTCGATATTGACCTCGTTAAAGGTCTTAACCCGCCTCTGGATGGCCGGCTTCTCCGGCACCCGCACCAGTTCCCCGTCCACCCCGCCCTTGGGGATATTCGTGCCGGTGATACCCCAGCCCTGGGTCTTGTGCTTCTTGACCACCAGGCCCACTTCCAGGGCCTTGACCAAGAACTTCTTGTTATGGTACTGGTTGGCGGTGCAATCGACCACCCCTTCCTGGTGGTTGCCAATATGGATCATCTCGTGGAGCAGGACCAGGAGAACGTCGTGGTAGTCGATGTTGATGAACTCCACCCCGATCACCAAGTTTTCCGACTGGTAACGGATGGAGAGCTTCTTCTTGGTGTCGATGACCACGGGCGGCATTTTCAAGGTGCCGCCGAAAAGTTTAATGTTGAGGGTGGAGAAGGCCCGCTCCAACTCCCCGACGATAGGCGGCTTTGCCTTGTGCATGGCTAATCTTCCGTGTCCATGTGTGTTTCGGGGAAAGGAGGGTTATAGGTGGGAAGCGCCGCCAGGCTGCCAATCCGGTAGTTGTGACGCGAGCGCACCACGGTCCCGATCTCGGCCTCCGCACCAGGGTCCGTGGGGTAGATGACCTTGCGACAGGAGCCGCACACCATGTTTAATTTGGCGTCGAAATAAAAACCCCTGTCAACCGGGACGGGTTTGAGACAGTGGGGGCAAAGACGGGCCTTGTTCATACGATGATAATAAGGGGGAGGCCAAATAAAAGCAAGGTGAAAAGGAAAAAAACAGCCCGGTGGGAGCCGGGCTGTGGACCGCGCTGGCGGCGCAAATCAAATGGCCTCGTTCATCTTATATTCGCGGAACAAGTCGTCACGGAGATTGACGTGGCTCAGGTCAACGAACCGGCTGGCCTCCTTCATCAGAATGGAGGAGCAGCCGACGCTGCTGAAAAAAGCGACCTCAACGCTGAGGCCCGTTTCGCTCCGAATGCGCCGGACGGTACGGGCGTAATCCTCGTCGCCAGCCACCAGGACGAAGGTGTTGTACCGGCCTGCGCGGGACAGAATGGCCATGTCGTAGACGATTTCGCAATCCAGCCCCTTCTCCACCGGCACCTGTACGGGCGCACCGTTTTCGTTGATGGTCCGCTCGCGCAACGGCAATTCTACCATGTGGTAGCCCAGGTTGGAACCCAAGAAGTCGTAGAACTTGTTGCGCTTGGCCTGGCGCAGCCGGTCCTCTGTAACAAGGTTGCCCAGGTCGGGAGAACTGTAGTAAAATCGCACGGTAGCTGTCCGACCGTCAGCCAGCACGTCCCGCAGCTTGATGTAGTCGAGGCGGCGGTTGCCCAGGTTCATGCTTTTCAGCGCGTGGAAAAGGTTGGAGTTGTCGATGAACAGGCACACCTTCTCCTGGGAGCGGATCAGGCGGTTCATCTCACTCAGATACTCCACCATGTCCGCCGTCTGCGTGGCAGGGGGCACCGGAAACTCGATGGTCCGGTCGTTCCTAACAGGTTCGCCGTTCTTGACTGCGTGCATTTTGGACCTCGTAATTCGAGACTTCGTGCATTTTAGTCGGGCGCTTGCCGCTTTGGCAATAAGGGAAACTGTTTTTTACTCATGAGGGTTTCCCCGTATACTATGCTTAGGAGGCCCACGAGAGGATATATGCTTACAGAACTGGTCCGAAAAATTCATGATTCGGCTCCGATGGGCGTGCTGGCCATCACCGGCGGCGGCACAGAAGCTATCGGGGAACTCCTGCGCCACGGCAACGGAAGTAAAACCCTGCTGGAAGCCTTTGTCCCATATGCAAACGCATCCTTCGCCGGTTTCCTGGGCGGGAAACCGGACCAATATTGTTCGGAGGCCGCAGCCCGCCAATTGGCGATGGCCGCGTTCCAGCGAGCAAAGGCTCTGACCGAGAGCAACGTCGCCCTTTTCGGCGTGAGCGCAACCTGTTCTCTGATGAAGGAAAACGAACGCCGAGGACGGGAACACCGCGTCTTCGTGGGTCTTCAAACGGTTGTGAAAACCGTTTCTATCAGCGTCCGTCTGACCGCCCGGCGAGAGCGGGAGAATGAGGAACAAGTGGCCTGCCACCTGATCCTTAATGCGGTGGCGGAAGCATGTGGTATTCCTGACCGACTTCCCGCTACCGACGACCCCCTCATGAGGCGTGAGGCTGAATGCACCCCGGAGCAGTATAAACTTCTCACCGGGGAAGTCAAGCAGTTTTTCCTCCCGTTTCACTCGCCTTTGCCAACAACGCCGGTAATTTTCCCTGGCTCGTTTCATCCCGTCCACGACGGGCACCGAGCCATTGTGTCACACGCCTGTCAACTTACCGGCAAGCCGGTGGTGGCGGAAATCTCCGTAAATACAGTGGATAAGCCCGCGCTTGACTTTTTTGAAATGAACAGCCGCCGCGAGGCTCTGGAGCGGGAGTCGTGCTTTCATGGCGTTTATTTTACCAACGCGGCAACTTTTATCAACAAGTGCGCTTTGTTCCCCGGACACACATTCCTGGTCGGCTTCGACACCCTGCTCCGCATGGCCGATCCCAAGTTTGCCTCCGTCCAGGGAACCATCAACGCCCTGGCCAGCAATGACATCCGAATCCTGGCCTACCCGCGTCCCAACCCGGACGGCAGCCTGCCGCCCCAAGGCGAATTCGACGCCCTGCCCGATGGCCTGAAGGCGCGCACCACGCTGGTTGCGAATTTTACGCCGGTGGCCGTGGCGTCCAGGGACATTCGCAAGGCGGCACCCTAAATATGCAGTGCCCGTTCTCCAACGACTACTGGAATATTGCCCAGGTTGCCGCCTGAACTTCTACTACCCTACTATGTTCATGGACGAAAGCGGACAGGTGACCGCCATCGGCCAGCCCCTCGACAAGTGCCCGACGTGCGGACACTGCGGGGACTGCCACCCCAACGGACACTGCCCAAATTTTGAAAATGCGAAGGACTTCCTCAACCCTCCCCGCCAATATCCGTGAAGTAGGTATCGAGGAGAAAAACGTATACCTCATGGTCCAGCTTCTCCAGGGCCTTTGCCGGCGGATCGGGAAGCGACATCAGGTGGATGCGGAGCTTTCGTAGTTTCTCAGCCTTGCGGTGGCCGTTGGGAAAGACCGCCAATGCCTCCTCCAGCCAGTCCTCAACCATATGTACTCCTTTCCGAAAGGGATGGTGGAGTCTATCAGACGAGGATGATGGAGTCAACCAAACGAAGCAGGCGTTGCAAGTGCAACGCCTGTTTCATCTTACGCCGCCTTAAAACAACCGTTGGTTGCAGACGGTCACGGCAGCAACGAATGCGCCGTGGGTCGAGCTACAAATCTGGTTGGGGTTGATCTTCGGGCACTGCGGGAAGAAAAGTCGCCACGTCACGCAAGTCACGTTGTCAGCCTGGATGCTGGCGTTGTAATACTTGCAGGCCATGATCGGCGCGGGTGATGTCGGGCTTTGCGCACACTTGCTCATATTGGTCCTCCACGTTGGTTATAACCAGTCAGTGTATGTAGGCCCTTACTTGTATTTTTTGATGTCCGAGATACATTTTTCCCGGTTGCCCTCCATGACCTGCCGCAAGTACGGTTTCTTTTGCAACAAGGTATTGATGGTCACCCCGCCCTCGTGGCGAACCCAGCTTTTGCCGCATATACCCTGCTTGAACTTAAAATAACGCATCCGGTGGGCTAGTTCCTCGTCCTCGTACATGGCGTAGGGGTAACTTTTTATAAAGCCGCCGATGCGGTTGAACAACTCCCGGTGACACATCGCACAAAATAAGGGAATGGCTCCGTCCTCCAATACCACGTCCTCCCCTAGTTCCCCTTTCCTGCCCACCAATCGCTCGTCCCCTGGGTTATTGGAACGTGCGGACATTAGCCGGACATTTTTCTGCCGCAGCGCCAGCAGCGACTCTCCCAGCCGCAACATCCAGCCGCCGTCCTCCGGCACCACGTCGGAATGCACGAACAACACCCACGGTTGCTGGGTGGCCCGGAACCCGGCCTCCAGTGCGCCACCGAAGCCCACCTGCTCGTTGAGCCGAATGGGCAACACCTGCGGTATCTTCTTGGCCTGTTCGATGAAGTCCTTGTTGGGCGAGGCGTCGTCCACCAGGCAAATTTGGTATGGGTTGCTCCGGGTGACCAAGAGAATGGCGGATACCAGCCGGGCCACCCGGTCAATGTGGCCGTGAAAAGGAACAATGATGTCCACCGAATGCCGAGCGAACGGAGCGTAGCCGGTTCGACTTATCGGCCTCGACTGCATTTGTGCGTTAAGCGCCACCAAATACCTCCGTGACCTTGGCGGCTAATTGGTAAGGATCATCCAGGTGGTGATGATGGTGGAACAGGCCCCGCAGGGCCGGGTTGTAGCCCTCGCCAATGCCAATAAAATGCAAGTCGCAGCGATAGTCACGCAGTTTGTTGGAGTTGAGACTTGCAAGAAGGTTCAACTGATTCCTGGCGGTGTTTCGGTCTGTGATATAGACGAACCGCTTTCTGAAGTCGTGTGGCTCGCCACCGACCAGGGCCAAAGTAGTAATCACCGCCTGGGCATCAGGGAATAACGGCGGTGGACTGTACCCCATCAGCCGGGACACCGCGATACCCTGATGGGCCGGCAGGTCATGGCTATCGGGGTGGTAAACGTACACCCGGTCGTCCGTTTCTTCCAACTTCACAATCACCTGGACCAGTTGTTCCTTGATAATATCCAGGTAGCGCTTGCTATCCGGGTGGTGGCGCAGCGAGATGTCCAAGACCAGTCCCGCCACCAGGGGACGGTAACTTTGAAAATCCGGGGGAATGTCCCTACTGCCGCCCACGTCGATGGAATCCTCTAGGAACCCCGCCGGCAGCTTCAATGGTACGAAAGGTTGTTGCATATGACTCCTCATGGCCTATATAAAAAGAGAGTAAACCATGTCAGACTACAAGCAGCTAGATGAATATATTGAAAACCTGGAAAAGCTCCTCGTTTTTCTGCGCGACTATCGAAAGCGTCAATTCGAGGACAGCCAGACAGGCGACTACCTGCGCGAATTTCATCATCTGAAAGAACTCCTCCGTAGTAGCGCGTGGCCACCCGCAATCCTTCCCGAATTCATGTGCCGCCCCGACTCCGAAACGGACAAGCACGAGCGGGCCATGACCATCCTGGCAGGTCTGGTGCCCCTCGCGCAACTGAGTTTCCTCGACTACGGGTGCGGGGAAGGGCACGTCGCCTGGGAAGCCTCGCACGCTGCCAAAAAGGTCGTAGGATTTGACATCGAAGAGCAATCCTGGGGCCACTTGGTCAAAGATAATCTGTACTTCACCACTAATTTCAACGATGTGAGGCAGCACGGCCCCTACGACATAATCCTGTTATATGACGTGCTGGACCACTGCGATGACCCTGTGGCGACTCTGAAGCAAGTCAAGGAAGTGCGTCGAGGAAACGGTCCCATTTATGCCCACTGCCATCCCTGGGCCAGCCGCCACGCCACACATTTATATCACACCGTCAACAAGGCGTTTCTGCACCTTGTATTCAGCGACAAGGAACTCCTCAAACTAGGGTTCAAAGGAATCAAGACCGCCAAACTGCTCAACAGCATGGAAACCTACCGCAAGTGGTTCAAGGACGCTGGCCTCCAGGTCAAAATGGAAGTCCCCCACCGAAAGACCATCGAAGACTTTTTCTTTCACGATCCCCTCATCAGCCGGCGACTCAAAGCCCACTGGCCGGGCAACCTGCCCCACAACGAAGTGAACCTGGAGTCGGTGGATTATATCGTCGCCTAACTATTTGAAGTCCCCCAGCCCAAGTTTGTGCTTAATCTTGGGCATCGCACGCCACAAATCGTAATCGTCGTACTCATCGACCGTGGGCACCCAATCCACCACGTCAACGAAATGGTCATCCGCGTAGGCGGCAATCCTGCGAGCTTCTTCCTTCGGGGACAGGTTGGGGAACATCAACCCCAGAATGCGCAGCTTGTTGGTTATCTCAATGCTATGGGTGGTCAGGTTGTCCACCAGTACCCAGGGGCAACAATCCAGGTTTAGTTCCTTGGCGACCTGGCCCGGCTCTGTCTGGCCCGTGCTGAAGACACCCTGGATGTACGGCTCCCAATTCAAGCCCCGAATAACCTTTAGGGCGTAATCCTTGTCGCTGTGCGTGAGAATATACAGGTCAGCGAAGTCGGTTACGGCCTTGACGAACTTGGAGGAGCCGGGCCGAGGGAAGATGTACATATCCTTGCCCTCCGCGTGGATTTGAAAAACGTCGGGGTAAGGGCTTTCACCCGGCACCACCAACTTGGCATACTGGCTGTTACCCGGCGAGTCCTTCAGCCAGCCGATCTCCATATTATGGACCAGAGTTTCGTCCATATCGCAGAAGACAAACCGCTTCGTACTTTCCAGTACCTCAAGCCACAACTTAAAGTCGCTCATTGATATATTTAGGCCGTATCGTTCAATCCTTCGTGGGCAAATGCCACCCACTCCTCTACCGAACCAAGGTGGGCCTGAAGCATCTTCAGATACTTCACCGCCTGGTTGAACTGGCGCTTGCCCACCGAGATCGCCGCCAGCACCGCCCACTGCTGCGCCCGGTTATAAGTCGGCAACTTCTCGAACTCGGCGGCGTAGGCATCCAACGCCGCGTAAACCTTCTGCCGCAACTGGTCCACCGGCACCTTGGTGTACTTGGCGTTATTCTGCAAATTGACCTCGAACTCACGGCGGAAGGAATCTGTAGCATCGCCCAGGTCAAGGAGGTAACCCTTAGTGAGCCACTGGAGGGTCTTCTGAACCTTTTCCTTGACGTAGGGGTAACCGGCGTAGTTGAAGGTGGGCCGCTCGCTCATGCGATGGACGAGATCACCGACGTGTTCCACAACCGGGTTGAGGATGCCGCCGCCCAATGCAAACTGGACGCGCAACATGGCATGTTCCGGGCGGTCACGTTGCATGTCCGCCAGGTCAAAGAAATCCTCTTTGGTGGCTTCGTTTAGCATATCATAAATATGGGGCACACCCTAAATAACAACATGGCAGACGGATTTTCAGAGTTCTTCCAAGAACACTGGCTGGTGGAGCATGAAGACGTAAAGCTCCAGGTGCGGGACATCCTCAAGCAGACCAAGCCGAAGACGAAACGGGGCCTGCTCATTGTGTTTGAAGGCATCGACGGAGCCGGCAAATCCACCCAGGTCGATCTCCTCAAAAAGTGGCTGGAGAAGGAGCAGAATTATGCCGTGACCTATACCAAGTGGAATTCGGCCAAACCCATCAAGCCCATCACCAGCAAGCTCAAGGATAAGCGGGAACTCAGTCCCGTTCTGTACAGCCTGATGCACGCCGCCGACATGGTTCACCGCTACGAAAATACTATCCTTCCAGCACTGTCGGCCAACAAGATCATAATTTGTGACCGCTACCTCTACACCAGCATCGTCCGCGACAAGGCCCGTGGCGTGGACGTGGAGTGGCTGAACAAGGTCTACAAGGACATGCGCGAGCCGGACATTCTTTTCCACTGCGCCGTGCCCATCCACGTCGCTTTCGGGCGGCTCGTCAAGGAGAAGGGCCTGACCTACTACGGCACCGGCAGCGATCTGAACTTGGCAGACAGCCGCGAGGAGAACTACATCAAGTACGAAAACATCCTCGACAAACTCTATCGCAAAGTTCTGCCAGAAGTGAAGTCCTACCATAAGCTGGATATGCGCAAAAGCATCCCGGAAATTCAAGACGACATCCAAGACATTGTGAAGAAAAAGACCGGAATCGGCAAGTACGCGAAGGAGGAATAGTGCAGGACTTCTATCAGTACATGGCCGGACAACATCGAGGGATGCTGCAATGGATTGGCAGGGAACTGAACGACCTCCTAACCTCCTCGGACACCCGTTACCAGTTCAATATGGACACAATAGATCGACTCAACCGCATCGTAAATACAATCCGCTCAGCCCTGAGCAGTGGCGGCGGTGGCGAACCCCCACCCAAAGGCGGGCACGCGGGCATGACCTGAGCGGGCGGCGAGTGCTGACCCGTGCGGTCAGGACAAACGACTGGCAACTTGATCCTTGTCGGACAAAATATAATCACCATCCCTAGTCTTCGGCCACTCAATGTTCAACGTCGGGTCGGCGTAATACACGCTCTCCTCCAGGCTGGGTTCGTAGCACCCACCCTGGGCATAAATTAGGATGGTGTTGTCGGTGGCCGCAAAGAACCCGTGGCCGCAGTGGGGCGGGACGAATAACTGTCGTGGGGCTTCTGGGTTCAGCCAGACCCCGAACCACTTCTTGTAGGTAGGTGAGGTCTTGCGCAAGTCAACCACCACGTCCCATAGCTCACCGGAAACGCAGGTGCAGACCTTGAAGAAGGGAACCTTGTGAATCCCGCGAATGACGTTCCGGTGCGAGTAGGACCAGTTGACCTGGGTGGCGGGCACGAAGATGGGGGTGACCTCGCCAGAGCGGTTGAAGTTGTAGATTTCTTGGAAAAAGCCCCGGTGATCGTCGTAGCGATCCGGCTCGACAAGGTAGGCGTCCTTCACGGGCGTTTCGATGAGTTTCATTAGACTCCTGCATATATAAGGCAGCCATCCCTAATAGAGTAGGAGGTTCAATTATGGCATGGATTATTGTTATAGGAATTCTCGTCGTTGGCATCATTCTGTTCGCCATTTTCACATTGCCGAAGCCAGAACCATGCTGCGACTGCAAGGAAAAATGCGGGGAAGACTGCCCGTGCGCCGGCGAGTGTGGGACTCAGTGCGTCCTTTGCTTCCCACCGCAGCCACCAGCTTACCCACCGATTCGTTAAGCAGGAGGGTTAATTGATTACGAGTTGGACCGTCAAGCCGGCGTTTCAAGAGCAAAGCACGACCTATTACCAGGCCACGGCGATGGGCGACCCGCACATCGCCGGCTTTGACGGGGAGGTTTTCGACTTCCACGGAAAGGCCGGCTGCTGCTATTGCTTTTACGCCGACGACGATCTCATAGTCAATGCCAAACTGGCGAAAGCACCGCCCCCACACCTGCCCGACGCAACGATTATTGCCGAAGTCTTCGTCATGCACGGCGACGACACCGCCCATTATAACATGAACGGTAACGGGCACCCCGCGAGCGTGCGGGTGTTTGGCCCGAACAGAGTGATGGTCGTGCGGGCATGGTCCAAAGACAACCGCCAGGTCACCCACGGCATCCGGCGGGCCGGGGCGTGGGTGGCTCAGCAGCGACCCAGGGTTTTTGAAAACCTCGACCTGAGCCTGGAGGTCCAGCCCGCCGGGGAACCCACCGGAGTAATCGGCCAAACACTGCTCCCCCCAGAAAGGCGTCGTCGCAACGAAGACTTCGAGGTTTCCGATCTGTCTGCCCTGATTGAGAGGAACCCCGATGAGCGTTTATAAACCCGGCGATGCCGTCCACGGCGAGTTCGTCACCAACAGTTTGGCCACCGGGGCAGCTACCGATGCCGACTTTGCCCCGGTCGGCACGCTCACGCGAAATGGCACAGACGATGGCGCGGTCACCGTGCAGGTGCTACACCAGGACACAGGACGATACCATTTCTTCTTCACCATTCCCGCGACTTACGCCGCAGGCGACTCGGTGGTAATCACCATCAATGCCACGCTCAACGCAATTCTCGCCAAGGCGGTCGTCTGGTCCGAACAACTGCGGGCGCACAACACCGATGACCTCTACGCCCTCCTGGCGGCTATGAACCCGCCTCCGAACTGGTCCGCCCTCAATATCGACCTGTCCGGGCGCATGGCCATTCAAAGCCGCATTACCAAGAACACGGCGCTCAGCAATTTCTTGTTCTTAATGAACGACGGAACGGGCAATGCTCTACCGGGCCTCAATGTAACTGCCACCCGCACCATCGACGGCTCGGCGCTCGCTGCGTGTGCCAATACGGTCACCGAGGTCGGCAGTGGCTACTACAAGATCAACCTAGCGGCCAGCGACCTAAACGGCAACTGCATCGGGTTGAAGTTCAGCGCCGCCGGGGCCAAGGACAGCGATATTACGATAGTGACAGTGCCGTAAGGGAGGAACATGAGTTTACGAATGATCGACGGGTTCGACCACTATAACTGGTCGCAGATGATGCGAAAGTGGAGTACCTATGTCACGGGCTACATCGGCAACCCCGTGATCGGCCCTGGCAACGGTCGCTTCGGGGGCGGGGCGATGTACAATGGCGCGGCGGGTGGCCAGTACGCGCAACAATCGGTCTTTAAGACGTTAGACCCCCAATCCACCTGGATTTTAGGCGTGGCCTTTAAGTGGACCGGCGGCAACGTCTCCGCGTCCACAGTCCTCCTGGGCGTGTACGATGTTAACAGCAAGCAGGTCGATGCCCGCCTAAACTCCGACAATACGATGTCAGTCACCAGAGCAGGAACGGTCTTGGGGACAACCAGCTTCGTCATGAGTTCGGGCGCGTGGTACTATATCGAACTGAAAACGACCATCCACCCCACCGCCGGCAGCTTCGACCTGCATATCAACGGCGTATCACGCACATCTGCCACCAACGTCAACACTCGCAACACGGCCAACAATACAGCGAACCAAGTCAGCATCGGCTTCCCGGACCAGACCAACACCGGCAGCATCACGACGCTTGCCTTCGATGATTTTTATGCCTGCGACGGCAACGGCACCGTCAACAACAACTTCCTGGGCGATGTGAGAGTCGAGACACTTTATCCCAACGCGGTCGGCGCTACCACGCAGTTCACACCTACCAGTGGCACCAACTTCGGGTGCGTCAATGAAAATCCCATGAATGACGACGCGAGCTACGTTTACGGCAACACGGTGGGGAATATTGACACTTATAAGATCAGCGCGCTGTCCAGCATACCGCAAACCATCATGGGCACGCAGATTAACTCCACCGCCAGGAAGGACTCGTCGGGAAACCGGGCGATGGAGTTGGTAGTCCGATCTGGGGCTGCCAACTACCTCGGTTCTGACAACTACACAAATGCAACCTACGCGACGTACAACCGCATTGACGAGACGGACCCGGCCACCAGCGCCCCTTGGACATCCCCTGGTATTGCCGCCGTCGAGATCGGACACAAACTAAGCATCTGAGAGGAAAACATGCTGCGATTTATGGATGGTTTCGATCACGTCGCTCTGGCAAACGTTGCCCAAAAATGGACCAATGCCAACTTGACACAGGTGTTCCTGCAAACCCCAGGACGGTTTGGCGGCTCGTACCTCCACTTCCACCAGGGCAACTCGTATGTGGGGAAGACCCTCGACAACCAAGCATCATGGGTGGTGGGCTTTGCTCTGCGCGTCGGAGTCGGTTATTCCGTTATCACCCCCTTATTCCAACTATTGGACGCCGGCACCATCCAGGTTGAGTTGTGGATTAAGAATGATAACACCCTGTTTGTTGCCCGCAACGGCACGGCGGTCACTGGCAGCAACTTTGCGTTTACCCCCGGCATCTGGCATTACGTCGAATACAAAGTCACCATCAGCGCCAGCATCCCTGCGAACTCATGGAAGGTCCGGGTGGATGGGCAGGACGTAATAAACGTACCAGCCGGCCAATCGTCCAAGAACACGGCGAACAGCACTGCCAATCAGATTAAATTTGGTCCCATAAACCAGAACGACGACCCCGATTACGACGACATATACATCTGCGACAGTCAAGGCACTACCAACAACGATTTCCTGGGCGATACAAAAGTCGTAACGATGTTTCCCACATCGGCGGGCACCACAACCCAATGGACCCCACTTTCGGGTGCCAATTATACCAATGTAAACCAGACCCAACCCGACGACGATGCTTCTTACGTCTATACCTCCACGCCTGGGCAGACCGACACCTACCTTTGTGGGGACATTACCGATAACCCGGTCAACATCTTCGGAGTACAGACCAACCTTTATGCCCGCAAAGACGACGCCGGAGTGAGAACCGTATCCAAGGTAATACGTTCGGGCGGGACAAATTACCCAGGGGCGGCGGTGGACAACTTGGCAGCCAATTACGTCTTTTACACCGAAATAGATGAAAAAGACCCAGGCACCGGAGCCGCGTGGACAAAGGCTGGTTTCAATGCCGCAGAGTTCGGAGCAACCATCATCGCGTAAAGGAGGGTAATGGCTGTATTCACCAAGTTCTATCAATTCGTCCAAGACGTTGCCAATAAGGTCCACAACCTGGGCACCGATAACTTGAAAATGATGTTGACCAACACCGCCCCGGTGTTAACTAATAAAGTCAATGGGGATTTGACCGAGATCACGGCGCAGGGTGGTTACACCGCCGGGGGCGCAACGGTAACCATCTCCTCCAGTATCCAAAGCACCGGCATTTATCGACTCATTCCGTCCGCCGACGTTGTATGGAACGGGACGGGGAGCGGTTTCGGACCCTTCCGGTACATCGTCCTATACAACAGCGTTGCCGGACCTGATGCCACCCACCGCCCGCTCGTCGCCGTATGGGACTTCGGCAGCAACGTCACCATCAATAGCGGCGATACCTTCACTGTCAGCCTCGATAAAGTAAACGGCATCATTACGCTGCAATAAAGCTATATAACAGCGAAGGAGGTACATCGTGGCGCTCAGATTCGTTGACGGATTCGATCATTACACAACGCCGACTCAAGCACTCAGAAAGTGGACGGCCAATTACACTAGCTACCCTGGAACCTTTGGCGGCACAAGCACTGGTCGTTTTAGTGGCGGTTCCTACCATATAAATAACTGCTATTCCGGCAACCCCCTTATAAAGACCCTCGACGCCCAGCCAACCTGGATACTAGGCACGGCCCACAAATTCAACATGATAACCACGGGCGTTCAAGTATTCGCCGTGCTGGACGGGAACACGTTACAAATGGATGTTCGGCAGAATGCCGATGGCACGATGAGCGTCACTCGTAACGGCACGGTCCTGGGCACAACCCCGTCTGCCGTGGGCCTCGCCAACCAGTGGAATTACTACGAGTTCAAGACCACCATTCACCCCACGGCGGGCGCTTATGAACTACGAGTCAACGGTCAAAGCCTGCTTTCTGCCACCAACGTCAATACCAGGAACACGGCCAACAGTTCCGCCAACCAGATACAGTGCGCCAGTTGGGCCACCAGTTACAACGGCGGTAGCGGCGTCTACGATTTCGATGACTTCTATGCCTGCGATGGAACGGGAACAAATAACAACGATTTTCTGGGGGAAATGAGAATTGAAACCCTGTATCCGAACTCACCGGGGACCAACACAAACTTCACCCCAAACCCCGCCGGGGCTAATTACGCCAACGTCAAGGAAACCCCTCCCGACGATGACGCCTCGGTGGTCATGGGCGGCACCTTCGGTTTGATGGATACCTACCTCATGAGCCATTTGAGTGGCACACCCACCAGCATCAAAGGCACGATGCTCACCATCATGGCTCGAAAGGACAACGCGGGCACCAGAGCGGTGTCCCCTGTGATTCGCTCAGGAGGCAATAACAACACCGGGGCCACCATGTACCTGGGGGCGTCCTATGTGTGCTATATGCGAATTGACGAAACGGACCCAGGGACCGGGGCAGCGTGGACGGCGGCAGGGGTAAACGCGGTAGAGTGCGGGCAAAGTGTAACCATATGAAGGAGGAACGTGTCGCTGAGGTTTGTGGACAGTTTCGACCATTACGCCACCGCCAACGGCGCGCAAAAATGGACCAGCGTGGACCATTTCACGATTGTGTCACCTGGCAGGTTCGGCACCGGCCAGTGTATGCAACTGTCTATGAACTGGCCGAACGTAACGAAAACGCTGGACGCCCAGCCAACCTGGATCATCGGCTTTGCCATAAAACTTAGTGCCTGGGTCAATGGGCCGACGCTACTAATCGTCCTCCAAGACGGCGCAAACTATCAGGCCGACCTCCGACTCAACCCCGATGGCACACTGTTCGTAACCCGAAACGGGACGGCTGTTACCGGAGGGACCAGTACCCGCTCTTTGCGTCTAAACACTTGGTACTACGTCGAGATGAAATGCACCATAGCGACGAGCATCCCGGCTAATTCCTGGCAGGTGCGAGTCAACGGTACGCAAGTCATCAGCGTGACGGCGGGCCAGAGTTCCCAGGTTACAGCCAACGCTACCGCCAACACGGTGAGGATCGGCGGGAACATGGGTACTTCCGCCTTCAACGCCTGGTTTGACGACCTTTATATGTGCGACGGGCAAGGCAGCGCCAATAACGATTTTCTGGGCGACCTCAAGATCGTAGCCGTCTTGCCCAACGCCGCCGGCACCCTGACGCAGTGGGGTTCCCTGAGCGGACCCAACTACACCAACGTTAACCAACAGACGCCCGACGACGACACGTCCTACGTTGTCAGTTCCACGCCAGGTCAGATCGACACCTACCTTACCCCCGGCATCAGTGAAACACCCACGAATATTATTGGCGTACAGGCGGGCCTATACGCCCGCAAGGACGACGCTGCCACCCGAACGTTGACCAAGGTAATAAGGTCTGGCGGGGTTGCCTACACCGGCCTCAACCTTGCTATGACCACCACTTACGCTTATTACCTGGACATCAACGAGACGGACCCTGCCACCGGGTCGGCATGGACCAAGGCGGGCGTCAACGCGGCTGAAATTGGAGTGCAGGAGATTGCATAATGGCCAACCGCGTATCCCAGGAAGTTATCGAAGTCGTCTACCAAGTGAACCCCAACGCCCTGGTTACGCAGGATGTGGTGGAGGTCGCAGACGCTTATGCCAGCAACGCCCTGGTCACCCAGGACGTGCTGGAAGTCGTAGACGCTCCGACCAGTAATCTGGTGGTTACCCAGGACGTGCTGGAGGTCTTGGACTCCACGCCCAGCAGCCTCCGTGCCACCCAAGTCACCCTTGAAGTTCTGCGCACCGTCACAGGCACGACGCCTCAGAACTACTTCGTTCCGGCCCAGCGCGGGCAGTTCATGGTAACCATGATGGGGGCGTCCGCTCCTCCATCCAATTATTCCCAGGTAATCGAGCAGGAAACGGGGCTAGTTTCATACTGGCAACTTAATGAAACCTCCGGCACGACCGCCACCGACAGCCAGGATGCCAACAACGGGGCATTTACGGGCGGTTATACCCTCAACCCGGCCCCTCCCGGCACCCAAGTGCAAGGGGCCGTCACCCTGGACGGTAGCACGAACTACCTGTCGGTCAACCGAAATATCCAAGACGACTTTACCATCGAATTCTGGTTCAAGACCACCGGGAGTGCGCCGGCAGGGAGCAACTATTACAATGGGTGGGGCCTGGTTAATGCTGAAGTTAGCGGCGTTACCAACGACTTCGGCACGAGTCTAGTAAACGGTGGACAAGTCGCCGCCGGCACAGGCAATCCCGACACCACCATCCGCAGCGTTGCCACCAACCTCAATGACGGCAACTGGCACTACGTCGCCTTTACGCGAGTGCGATCAACGGGCGTAATCAATCTGTATGTCGATTCGGCGGCAGCAGTAACCGCACTCGGCAACTCCGGTGGCCTTACCGCCCCTGCCGCCATCAACTTTGGTCGAATCCTGTCTGGTGGTGGTTTCTTCCCTGGATCGCTGTCCAACGTGGCCTTCTATAACGTCGCCCTGTCCTCGGCCCAGGTGACAGCGCACTTCAACGCGGCGACAGGTGGTTCGCCTTACAGTGGCGTCATACTGGCGACAATGGGCATCGTATCCCTGTGGCAACTGCACGACCCCTACCTGGGCAGAGGGGCTTTCGACAGCAAGGGCGGTAATCCCGGTTACTTCTTTGGCTACAACTACCTTCTGGACTCCGGCCCCGGCTCACTGATGTCCGGCTCGACGTTATTTAACGGGAGCAACGGATACATCCAAGTGCCCAACTCGGCCAACCTGTCGATCACAGGAAATATTACGGTTGAAGCCTGGTTCATGCTCAACACCGTGCAATCGGGCACCTGGAACAAAATCGTTGAGAAAGGTTTCTCATCTGGTTCGTCGCCGTATATCAACTACTGCCTGGGAACCAACACCGGCAATCCATCGGCTTCTTCCGGCAATTATGTCGGCAACGGCAACGGCACCCTGGAGTGGTCACTGGCGCTCGGCGGTGTGCTTTATGAGTGCTTCAGCAAAACCATCCCGACCGCCGGCCAGTGGTACTACGTTGTGGGCACCTACGACGGTGCCAACCTGCGAATCTATGTGAACGGCGTTCTGGAAAACACCCTGGCAGCAACCGGGGCAATCACCAATAGCGGCCAGCCGTTCATGATCGCCGCTCACAACCGGGGCGGCAGTCTGGGTGAATATTTCCCAGGCGAACTGTCCAACGTCGCCGTGTACAATGTTGCCCTCACCCAGACCCAAATCACCACCCACTACGCCAGCGCCGGCAACCCCAACGCCCGGCTTTCGCAGGAAGCGGTGGATACGCTATACACCGACGTAGCCAATGCGCGACTGTCGCAGGAAACGGCAGAGGTACTGTACGGGGACAATGCCAATTTACTGGTCACCCAGGAAGCCCTGGAAGTGGCCCACATTGCAGCCAATACCAACCTTCTGGTCACCCAGGAAGCCCTGGAAGTGGCCCACATTGCCAGCGACACAAACCTCCTCGTAACGCAGGAAGCCCTGGAGGTTTTGCGCAGTAGCGCGAACGCGACAAACGCAAGGTTGACGGCTTTATCAACGTGCGTGGGCACCAGCACGGTTACGCACATGCCCCAGGCAGCGATTACCGCCAGGGCCAGCATCGTCGCGCGGGCCGCAGCCGCACGCCCCGGTGTCGCCGCCCTCGCCGCCAAGACATCCCTCGCCATTACAGGCAATGTCCTGCACAGCATTTTCCTCGGCGTAAATCGGGGCCGGATCATAAATATGGGTGGGGTTGGGGCGGGAAGACGGTCCAGCCTGGTCAATTGCGGAGGAGTTTAATGCGGGTAGTGAAGCAAGGCACAGCCAGGAACGTCATGGTCTTCATGACCCAAAGTGCCGACCATATTTCAGGCGCACCTGGCCTGACCCTGACCATCACCGCGAGTAAAGACGGCAGTGCCTTCGCATCCGTCACACCCACAGTCACAGATCGAGCCGCCGGTTGGTACTCCCTAGCCCTCACCGCCAGCCACACCGATACCCTGGGAGATTTCGCGTTGCATATCACCGGGACTGGCGCTGACCCCGCCGATTTGCTGATGCAAGTGGTCGCTTACGATTTCGCTGATGTGGTACGGCTGGGCCTCACGGCCTTGCCGAATGTCGCCCAGGGGACCGCAGGGGCGGTGCTAACGTCCGGCGCAGGCACCGGCCAACTAAATGTCGCCAGTGGTGTGGCCGACGCCAAAATAAAAACCATCAACACCGCCCTCTACGGCCCCCTGATCGGCTCTTCCTAAGTTTGCGCCTTGCGGATGATCTCCGCAATATCCGCCACGGCCTGCTTGTACTTGTCCGGCGTCTCGATGCACTTGGACAGGCTGCCGTAATGCTCCTCCAAGCACTCCAGCAACAGCTTCTTGATCGCCGGCTCGTCCGGCCCCCACGGCAGGGCGGACTCCTCGTACAGCTTCTCCAGTTCCTTCTCCTTGGTGGCGAAGTAGTCCCGAATCTGCTGCTCGGTCCACTCGCCCCGGCGGATCGACTTCAACTGCTCCCGGTTGCGCTGGAGATCGAGGTCACCCTCGGCCATAATCATCTCAACTTCGTTGAGGAGGCGCACGACATGATATGCGAACTTCAAATCATAGCCGTGTTCCTCGATCATGGCCTGGCGTTTGCTTGACTCGCGCTCCTTCTTGCCCATCTTGTTGACCTGCTGATAGGCGTAGCCCTTGAAGGTATGCCAGCACTTCTTGTGCAGGAATATCTTGCGCTTCTCGCGGACCATCGTGCCCACGCGGGTAATATGCAGCACGCAATTATCCGGCGTGAACAGGGAGTCAATCATGTTGGGATTATTTTGCATCACCAACTGAAAGTAGTCCACGATGTTATAGCAACACAGGTCATACTCCCGGCCCTTGCCACCCATCGCGTCGGTGTCGTTCAGGTGGTGTTCCTGATATTGAGCGAAGCGGTGCTTCTGGGTGCCGAACCCGATGATCTCGCCGCGCAGATGCGGGAAAATTTCCTCCTTGGGCGGGATGCACCAGGAGTAGATGTCCATGTCGGACGTGTCGCTGGACACGCCGTAGGCCACGCTGCCCATCAGCGATTCGTAGTGAATGTTGTTGGGCAGCCAGGGCGGCGGGTGCGCAATCTTCTTCTCGGCCAGTTCCCGAATGTAGCTCATCTCTACCTCCTACCCTCAATTCTACCACAACGCCCCTAAATAGACACAGCCGAAAGGAGAAGGTTCATGCTGACCTTTGTGGAATTCGCCAAAGCTGCCGACGAGAGCCAGATCGACAGCCTGTACACCAAGGCCCACACCGCCGTCGAAATCGTCCGCATGTACCAGCCCGAACTGCTGGCCGACATCGCCACCATCGCCAACCTGTCGAGCGGTGCCTACGGCGTCTATAACTCCGGGGAGAACAAGAAGATGCTACCACCCGACAAGGAAAAGCAACTGGTATATTACGGGGCGGTACGGCGGCATAATCTCGACATGATCCCCAAAAAGACCCTGATGCAATATTACCCGGACCTCCACCCGGAGCAGATTCAGGACAGCGACACCATCCACGTCAACGTCCACCGCATCATGCAGGAAAGCGACAGCGACCTGGAAGCCATCTTGGAGATCGCCTCTACCATCGTCCACGAATGCACCCACGAGAAAGAACGGGAGGCCACCGGCCAGACCTCCGAGGTAGGGCCTGTGCGGGCCGAGCAGGCGTTCATGGCATGGGCGAGGCAGAATATGAACGCCCTGACCCGCCGCTTCCCACAACTGCAAGGCGACGTGGTGGGGAGGAAAGGCCAACTGCCGGCAGGGAGGGTATGAACTTCAAACAGTGGATGCTGGCCGAAGCCGCCTTGGGGGTGCGGGACATTAAATTCGACCCCCAGGGGAAACCCTCCCACCGAGTTGTCATTCATGGCGGCGGCACGGTCATCAACCTCACGGCCCCAGGCGGGATGGGCAAATCACCGAGGGTACTCGGCAGCCTGTCAAACCCGGACGTTTTCGGGGACACCCGCTTGCTGGATGGCGTGCCCCTGTATCAATGGCACGCCGACATCGAACGGGGCTGGGGACCGTTCCTGTATGACATTGCTATGGAATTTGCCACCCTCCGGGGCGGTTACCTCGTCTCCTCAACCTTCGTCAACCGCCTGGAGAATCGCTGGGACTTGCCCAAGGGTGAGGTCGGCGGGGATGCCAGCGAGCTTGCCGAGAAGGTCTATTACTACTACCTGCACAACCGACATGATGTGGAGGCGCATCAACCAAACATTATGTTTTGGGACCGGGCCGAAGAACAAAACCGGATGCAATATATGTACATGCTGTATAGCAAACGCCCCACCACTCTCACCCAACTGATAGAACTCAACCGCCGGCTGGAAAGTCCCTACAAGGCGGTTCTGGTGAAGGGCATGGGCGCTGTGCCACAGCCGATCCTCAGCCTGGAAGAACTCAATGGCTAGAGCTATATAACAGGGAACCCAGGAGGGATATGAAAACATTTGCTGAATATCTGGCAGAACAGGGTGAGGTCATCGAGGAGAAGAAGTGGATACAAAAGGCCATCAAGAAAAGCCACGAGGGATTTTGCACACCGATGACCAAGAAGACCTGCACACCCCGGCGCAAGGCATTGGCGCGGCGATTCAAGAAGGGTGGCGATCTCCATGACGAAGGTGATGATTGATAAACCTGCACCCAGAATTGGAACTATTACGCCTGGCGATGGACGGAGAGGGACGCCCGGAGAACTACCACACGCTGGTCTTCTACGGCCCTGGTGTGGCCCACAAGGTCAACTTTGACGTGAACGTGTTCCATGCCCGTTACATGATTTCCAACATGGATCGCGCCCACCCGGAATACGGCTGGCAGGTAATTCTGGCGAACGGCACCCTGGAGGACGCGGTGACCACGCTGGAGAGCTACCGCCCCTTCCTGCCGTGGAACAAGATTGACGAGGTTTGGCAGGAGGCCATCCGTATCGCCCCAGACGGCTCAGGATTCGGTGGTTTTGCAAACTGGCACTAACATGAAGTCGTTTAACGAGTGGAAAAAACAGGAGAAGAAGTCTGACGAGTCGCTGCGAAAGGACCGCCACGGTGGCCTCGTGCCCGACAATATGAAGCGGGCCAAACACGTTGACCTTATCACACTGCCGCCCGATGTCGAGGGGACGAACTGCGGGAACTGCCTTTACTACGTCCCGGACGGCAGCCACGGCTGGTGCGAACACAAGGACGTAATGATGCACGTCAACAAACGCATGTGCTGCAAGTATTGGGACAACGACGGGGTGGAACGCTCCTGGGGTGAGATGGAGGGAAGTGGGGTCGGGGGTAAGAAATGATTGGCTTCAAACAGTGGTTCTCGGAAAGCAAAGGCATCCGCGTCACCGACGAACTCGAACAGCAGATTGATGCCCTATACCCCAAGGTCCACCAGGCTGCACTCCAATCAAAACAGAGCGGCGAAGATATTGAAGTTGGCGATGCCACGTTCAGCGACCAATACTTCAAGGGTCGGCCCCGCCAGGTGAACATTCAGGTCATCAACGATCCGAGCATGGACTTCCACGGGGACTTCAACCCGGTCATGGGGGTCCGTATCAACGTCGCCCACACCGAGCCGCAGAACATCACCCCCAAATGGGCACGCCGGCTCCTGGTCCATGAGTTGGGGATTCACGCCCAAGACCCCAAGATTGCTGATTTCCAGACCTTTGCTAAAATGGACAGGAACTATGTCCAGGCGGGTGAAGTTGGCCATTACACCCAGGACATGGAGTTCGACGCCTACACCGGGCAAATAGTTGATTCGCTCATCAAGGCTGCCAAAATGAACCGGGGCCAGCCCCAGGCCGGTCAAATCGCCAAACTATTTGACGACACCTTGGAATTCATTCGCAGCCCCGACGCCGCCAAGGCCCGCCAGGTATACGGCATCATCGCGGACCCAGAATACTGGAAATCGTTCCACATCTACTACCAGCACTCGACCCCGCAACAGAAGAAACGCCTATTCCAGAGAATATACAAGGCAGTGCAGGACGCCAAGGCTATTTTGGGGCCGGTGCAGCAAGGGTTCGTCTATAATCCTTGAGGCGTTATCCCCAGGTCGCGCAGATCGAGCAGAGCGTGGTAGTTGTAGCCCTTGAAAAGTTTGGACGCTCCCGCCTGGCGGTCCACTACCGCCACAATGCCCAGGATCAGGGCACCCTTGGCCTCGGCAGCCCGTAATGCCTTTTGCGTCTGGGTGCCGGTGGTCACCACGTCTTCCACAATGATCGTGCCCTGCTTTGGCTCGCAGATGCCTTCCACCGCGCCGTCCTTCTTCACCACGAAGCCGCTTAATATACGGCCACGCAACTTCGCCAGGAGCAACATCGCGCCCACCAAGGGATCGGCCCCCACCGAAGGCCCGCCGATCTGCTGGGGGAAAGGGTGAAGGGTTTCAAGCAGGCAGTCCGCAACGGTGTACAGCAACTCGCTGGTCCAGAGCTTGCTGCCGTCGATGAAGTAATTGCTGCGGCCTCCGGCGGACAATTCAAAATCGCCAAACTGGACACAGTGGGACTTCACCAGCCCCGCCAGCAGCGCCTTCTTCTCTGGGAGCAGATATTTCATGCGTACTTGTCCAGGGAGATGACCGAGGTTCGCCCGTCGTGCATCTCGGTATAAGTTACGGTCACCCCGTCCACCTGATAACTCCGGTCGCGGATCGCCCTGAGAATGTAGGGGAGGGTTGCCCCAATCACGATTTTGCCCTCCTCATCAAATAACTCGGCGTAGATCGTGTCGGGGGCCAGCCCGCCATGTTCATTCCCCAGCATACGCACGTTGGTCAGTTTATACAACCTTCTTCCCCTTCAACGGCTTGATGGGGGCGTACTCCAGTTGTTTCAGCGTCTCCTCCAACTTCTTGGCGTCGTCGCCGTAGCAGAAGTGCCGGTCAGCACCACCACTTTTGGAAAAGTGGATGGTGGCCGTATACTGCCCCGTGGGGCCATTGGTGAAGTTACAACGCGCGATGGCGTCCAGGTTGATATATTCGTTGCCTACAAATAGAAACATATTACCTCCTGTTTCCATTATAGACAAAAAAAGAAGCCGGTGCTTTGGTAAGCACCGGCTTCGGGTTTGTCAGGGGCGAGTTAGGCGTTCGCCCCCGCCGGTTGCGGCTGTTGCATCCGCACGGCCTGGGCCTTGAGGTCGGTGATGGCCGTCTCCAGGTTGGTGAGCCGGCGCATCTTGGTGCGGTTGGTGGCGAGGTCGCTCACGTCACGCAGGGGAATGGTCTGGAGCTTGAGGGTCCAAGCCTCGATCTCCTCGAAGATGCTGCCGCTCGAACTGATGCGGTCGTAGGCGTTGCGAACCGTCATCTCGTCGTCCGTCAGCAACTCCAGGCCCTCCGGGGACGCCAGGATCGTGGGCAGGCGGTCGCGGGTGTCCTTGACTTCCTTGATCTGCCGGTTGGCCACCAGATCATCGAAGGTCTTGTGGTTGGCCTCGTCGCTCTCGATCCAGGCCCGCAGCGTCTCGTCGCGCATGATCTGGCGGTAGTGCGACAGCAGGTTGCTCTGCGCCTTGGGGGCGGTGATGGTGCCACCCTCGGCGGCAATGCGAGCGCGGTGCTTGAGCAGCAGGTCGTAGGCATCCAGGCGGTTCTGCATGGAGTCCTTGTTCTCCCGCGTGCGCCGCGCCAACTCGTCCACCGTCGTGCCGGCCTGGTACAACTGCCACAGCACTTCCATCTGGTCGGGCTTCAGCCAGCCCTTCTTGGTGGAAACGTGCCAGTCCAGCAGCAACTTCTTCACATCCAGGTCGCTGGCTGCCTGGGGGATGCGGCAGAAGTAGATGTCCCGGATATTGGCCTTGATGGCGTCGGGAACCTCGGCGGACTGCAACAACTTGCGGAGGCACACCAAACGCCGGTTGCCCTCAGCAACAATGTCATCGGGGCGGACGAAGGGCATTTCAATCAGCCCGCCGTCCCCCAGGATTTGCTGGTAGAGGGCCTTCGTGTCCGCCTGCTGCCAGATGCGCTCCTCCATCTGCTGCTCGGTCACGCCGTTGGAGAAACCCAATTCGGCGTGCAGGCGGGGATTGCTGAGGTCCAGGTGCAGATTGGCCACCGGACCCTTCTCCACCCCAATTGGGAGGGGCTTGCCTCCGACGTAGATGTTGTGGGTGGGAGTGGCGGGCGCGGGCCGATGCGGGGCGGGCGCAGCGTTCCGCCGCGCCCCAGGGGGGTTAGGCATGACCTACTCCTTACTAGAGAGAGTCAGCGACCAGCGCAGGAACACGGGTTCGTGTTGGAAACTGCGCTGGCCGGTTTGGCGACTCGATCAAACCACCCCACAGTATGGGAACCTCAAACCGATCTGTCAAGATCAATCTTCGTCCTTTTCCACGGACTGGAACAGGATGTCGAACTTGCCCCGCATCACCCCCTGGATGTCGCGGGTCTTCACCCCCAGCCGGTGGTCGGACACGCGGCTCAGGATGAAGTTGTAAGTTCTTATTTTCCCACCGCGCCCGCCGCTCCCCAGGGCGTCCTTGCGGGCCGAGGCGTAGGCGGCGTTGGCGGCATTGCGCCGTTTTTCGCGCCACCGGGCGTTGACGATCTTGATGGCCTCCTCCTTGTTCTTGCCCTGGTCGCGCCCGTTGATAAAGACCCGGATCGCCGGGTCTTTTTTATAGACGCACCGAATGGCTGAGGCCACTTTGTTTACGTTCTGCCCACCGGCATTCTGCTTCCCCGTCTGGGCAGTGATCTCCAAGTCAGAGAGCGGGATCACGTCCTTGGGATCGGCTGGGGGCAAGGGCAGGACGGCCACCGAGATCATGCTGGTCTGGCGGCGTCCCTTGGTTTCGGTGGGCGGGACACGCTGGACGCAGTGGCCCCCGGTTTCGTGCTGGAACGCCTGGAAGACGCCCCGGCCCCGGAACTGGATGATGATGTGGCCGTTTTCAGAAGTGAGGGTTTCGTGCTTGAAGCCCTTGGAATCCGCGTATTTGCGGTAGGCTTCCGCCAAGGATTCGACAAACAGTTTGCTGTCGTCGCCACCCTCACCGAACTGAAGTTCAACGATCAGTTCGGTGGCGCGCTCAAAGGGAGTCCAGGGGCTTGTTTTGGCCGACCCACTCCTGGTGGATGTGACGCTTGAATTTCTTGCTCATGGCAATCGCTCCTTTCGGTGAGAGAAAGTTTCCCACCAGTATCGTACTGGCGGGGCGGGGATTTGTCAACCCGATCCTATATAGAGGCATGAAATCATTTGACCAATGGCTTCGAGAAAAAGACCCGGAGTTGGTCGAGGGGCTGCTGGGAGGGCTGAGCAAGGCGGCGGCACTGACCCTGGGGTTAGGGGGCAAGGGGCTGGCGGCACTAGGAGGGGGCGCGGCGGGCACCTTGTTGGGAGGACCGGCGGGGGCGATTCCTGGCGCACTCGGCGCGATGGCGTTGGCGGATAAACCCATCGACAAGGGGTTGAGTTACTTATTCCCAAAGGCCACCACCGACTTGATGAAGAAGAAGATGCGGAAGAAATAAACCAGGCCACCCGAAGGTGGCCTGGCTCGTTTACTGCGGTGGCGAACCTATCTAGTCCTTATTCTCGTTTTCAAGTTCCACGTTCCAATAGCACACGTCGAGCCATTGCTTCCAGCTTTGGTAATAAACATCGCCCTTGAAGAAGTTATATTCCGGCTTCTTCGGCTCGCGGATGGTGGCCTCCCACGTCTTCCGGCCACTCTGGAAATGGCAGGTGAAGTAGGTAACCTGAACGTTATGCTCCACGACCACCTTGCGCCGGGGCATCCGGTCAGCCTTCGCCTTGTTACAGGCGATGCACGCCAGGCAGCAGTTCTCCCAGGTCGTTTTGCCACCCAGGCTGCGAGGCGTGATGTGGTCGATGGTCAGTTCCTCGGACGGGAACTTCTTGTGGCAATACTGGCAGCGCAAGCCATCCCGCTTGTAGATCGTCCGCCGGCTGAAGTGAATCTTCTGGATCGGCAGCTTGTCGTACCGATTCAGCTTGATGACTTCAGGAATGCGGAACGTCCCCCGGCAGCCGTGAATAGCGGCCTCGTCGTCCTTCGGGCGCAACTCGGCCCACTGCTGCCAGGTGTAAGGCTGGAAGCTGTACTGTGGCGACCCGTCGTCGCTGTGCCCGATAACCTCGTGGTCCACGATCTCGGCTTTCGGCGCACCGTGGGCGTCCGTGCTAAACAGCATGACGATAGCACGCGGCAGAGTGACCACCCCCACGGCGGTCCAGTTCTTGTTGAGTACCAAACACTTACGGTGCGCGAAAGTTCTCATTTTTTCCCCCTATAACATGGGTTTCCTCCGGTTGAACATGGTGTCCTTACAGGCTGACACCGGCCTCGGCAGATAGGTTCACAGGAACAACCCGAACCTAGTCAAAGAACGCCCCCAGGTCAGGAGCCTCGCCCAGCTTGGGCGGGTGCTGCTTGAGGCGGTGGGCGTATAGTCGTTCCAACTCCCCCTTCTTCCAGAAGACACTTTTGATGACTTCCTGGGGCACCGGCTTGCCCTGAGCGAGCGCCACGGCGACGGCATGTTTATGGAAGTCGGCATCGGGCCAGTCCTCAATCGCCTGCCTTGACGCGCGGACTTCCGGGACGTTGCTGCATAGCGGGTAGCCGCCGTGCTGCTGACACAATTCCTGGTGGTGGCGAAATAGCGCCTCCCGGTGGGCCATCGCTTCTTCCCTGGTCATTTCCCAGGGTTCCCGGCTTTCTGCTATCTCCAGCCACCTTCGGAAGTCAGTCATCAATGCTCCGATACCTGGGTAACACCTTCCCTTTCCTTGCTTGGGCTACGTCGGCCAGGCGGTTCCTGGCCATCCTATCTATGGACCTGTCCAGCAACTCTGTCGTCTCCTGCCGGTGCTGTTGCAAAGTTCGCTGAATTTCGCGGTTGTGGTCAATATAAAGGTCCGTCTTTATATCCCGGAGCCTTTTCTCAAAATACATTCCCACGAAGGCCACCGCCAGCAGCAGAACCAGGAACCCCACCATAAACAGGAAAAATACTTCACTCGTCATCCAGTGACCTATATTTCTTGGGCGGCTCCACCGCCCGCTTCCTCGGCCCCTTTTTCGGTCGGGGCGGGGTGCGCTTCATCTTTTCATACTGCTCCAAGTAGGCGGTGTCCAGCAGAACTTTGAAATCTGACAACTGGCTTTGCAGCTTCGCGGTCAACTCGGCCTTAACCTGGGCCGCGCCGTCCGTCACCACCTGCTTTGCCTCCTGCACCAGTTTCCGAGCCTCGCCGCCGACCCTCCCCACGTCCCTTTGGATCGTCTGAACGGCTTGATCGACCTTCGACGCCGCATCCCTTTGCAGGACTTCTAGTTGCGCGTTCACATGGGCCTCAAGTTCCTGGGACTTCTTCCCCAGAAAGTCGTGGAAGTGAACACGGTAGCTGTCGAGGTCCGCCTCGCGCCGGTCCAGCCGCCATTGCAGGTGCAACACCCGCCTTATGAGCCACGCTATTGTGCCGCCAGCCGACAAGGCCAGGAGCGCAAAAAGCGTCCATGCAAGCGCACCCATACCTGGATTGTACACCGGAAAGGGCGGGTTGTAAACTGGTAATTAGTAGAGCCGGAGCGGATGAGTCCCTTCCGGGCCGGTGATGGCGTCAATGGCGTCGGCCTGGTTGGGGCCGATGCCCAGGGCGGTGTTAGTCGCCATCCCCTTGCGGCCCTGGCCGGCGGCAGTCAGGCCCAGGTCTTGAATTAAAAAGGTTTCAAGCCCCGCGATCTCGCACAGACGCTTGACCTCCAGCAGTTCATCCTCGTTCTGGGCCTGGAGGACGACCTTGGTGGTCAGGGTGCTTTCCAGCCACTCACGCTGGTCGGGGGTGATGCGAAGAATGTCCCATATGGTGGTGCCGGAGAACCCCTGAGCCGCCTGGAGAATGCGTTCCACCAGGAAGGCGCAGGCGGCGTGGCTACCCTGGGCGATCTCCTTCCCCCTCCGCATACCCACATCCCTGCGGATCACCAGCACTTGCTTCACGTTGTCGCCGGGCTTCGGCGTAGCTGATTCCATTGGGGCCTCGCTTGCAGTTGATTTCTTCTTTGGTATCTTCCCGTACCCAGACCAGGAAATCGCACAGGACCGCGTAACGTTCCTTTGCGTCTTCGTGCTTACTATACTCCGAGAACAACCAGTGTGCCACCTTGATTTCCAGGTGTTCCTGAAACTCCTCAAGAAAGTCGGCCATATGCTCGAATGATGGCATTGTATCCCTCGTAGCGGTTAGGGGCCTTTTCTTCGGGGTTGGTCAGGTCGTAAAATACGGAGGCCGGAATGCCCATACTTTCGTACAACTTGCTGTTGAAATATTCAAGATCGGCGGCGAAGCCGGTGGACACAGGCGGCAAAAACAAAAACATATCTTCCAACTGATATTGCAAAGCCCATTCTTCATATGTGCGCATCAATATTCCTCTTCAATCGTGGCACGGAACCATGTGAACTTGCTGAAGCAGACGTGCAGTTCCGTCCCGTCGCTAAAAAGAATATGATGCACGAAACGCCCCTGGTCATCAATATCAAATTCGTCGTACAACCAGAGGAACGCCCACTCCTCGCCGTCCTTGGGAAAACCGGCACCGCGATGCGTTTCTGCGTGCGGCTCGGCTTCGAGCAAATAACTGATGGACACCAGCATCGGCTTGGCGTCCTCGTCCTCTGGAGGTTGCTTGCGACCAAAATCCAGGCGGGCGACGATTTTGAATTCCTTGCCGGCCCGGTAGACCCCGGCGGTTCGGCACCAGGGGTCAGGAGCGGCATCATGCAGGCAGATCAGGTTGAGGAACTTCTGCGCCCCCGCCGGGAGGATCGGTTCCTTCTCCTTGAGCCACTTTTCGTACTCCTCGCACGCGGCCTCCCAATCTACCGCGACTTTTTCCTGGTCCTCGCTCGCGTCGTTCATTCGATTTACGAGATCGGCGCTCATGAACCGCATACGCTCTCTCCTTATATTTGTCCCCGCACTGGTCGCATTTGAAAACCAGGGTCACCACCCGGTCCCAACTCTCCTTGACGAACTCGGCGTGGATGAACCCGCCGCACTCACACTTCTTGGGGTAGCCTAGCCAGCACTCCCCGCACCGCCGATCACCGACCTGATGTTCGGCCTTCCCTACCAGAATTGTAACAGCCATATTTCCATTCCTTCTTCCCCTTATCGGAAGTAAAGTTATAAAACCACTTCACGGTCGCTGAACGCCGACAGGATGCGCACGCGGCCCTCGCCTGCCTGCACGCCCCCAATGATGGCGGCGGTGGGCAGTTGCCGCAGCACGGTGGGCGTGTTCTCAGGATGCACTGCCATGATGAAACCGATGCCGCAGTTGAAGATGCGGTACATCTCCTCGTCCGTCACCCCCTTATTATATATGTCCCGGAATATTTGCTGGGGCTGGAGTTGGTGTTGCCGCCCGATGCAAATGTCAACATTTCGCGCCGGCTTGAATTTCGTGTAAGCGCCCCCGGTGACGTGCAGTGCGCCGTGGGCGATTTCAATGATCGGGAAGCAGGCGTCCCAATACAGCGCGGTCGGCATCAAGAAATCATCCGGCCATTCCCCGTTAGGCAGGAACGGGTCTTGGGCGTGCAGTTCACGGACCTTGGTAAAGCCGTTGGAGTGCAGGCCGGTGCTGGCCACCCCGATCAAATCATCCCCTTCGAGGTATTGGTTGACGGTGTAAATAGCGACCAGGCCCGACACGGTGAGGCTCACGTCCATCGCGTCGGTCATGTCGTTAATGCTCGTCTCGCCGCCGGTCATGGCGATGTGGCGTGGCTTGCAGTGCTTCGCCAGGGCCTCCACGACGCCCACCACGGCCTCGTCGTCTTCCCAGGGCAGGGTGATGTGGTTTTGGAGTTTGAGGGGCTGCGCCCGGTACATCAGCAGGTCATTGAGGTTCATTGCCAGGGCGTCCAGGGCGGCGTACTCCCAGGTCCGGGCCTCCCAATGAAAGTAACCCTTGGTGCCGATCCCGTCCGTATGGTCCACATGGCCGCAGGTCTGCACGAGGTTGCTGCTCAAAAAGAAAACCGCGTGGTCGCCGTAGTCCACCACGCGAAGGAACGGGGTGTCCCAGGTGGTCCTGATAATTTCCAGTACCCGACTGGTGCTGGGTTTAGTGGGGTCATACATATATAACTCCGTGAGAAACTTTCTCGAATTCCTCGATCTGATGGAGAGGTACAAGCGAACCGCCGCCAAGTCGGAGAACTACCCGCTCAGCTACGGCGGCATCGGCAACTATCCGCCCTCGTATCTTATCACCAACGCCGCCGACGCCGTTACCTACTTTGACGAGGACGAGCGGTTGTTCAAAACCAACGACGCCCGGCCTTTTCAAATTACCAAGATCAACGGCAGCATCATTCCGCCCAAGGAACATGGGATGCCCGGCGAGGAAGTCCCCCAGAAGGCTCACGGTATGCCCGGCATCGAGCGGTTCCCCAAGGAGACGACGATGCCCGGTCGCATTGTGCCCTTTACGTCCTGGGTCGCCCTGGTCACGAAGCCCAAGTTGCTGGACCCATCGAAAGAACCTTCACAAGTGATTCATCCTTGGCCGAAAGTGCCCGACCCGAACCCATGACCTCAATGGCAAACTGCTTACGGGCCAGGCTGCGCTTGCGGTCTTCGCCGGTCTTTATCGGCTGTTGATGGTGCTTGACCATCTGTACCAGCACGTCGGAAAGGCACGGTGCAACAATATACTGTCGCTCAAGCAGCATGTCCATTGTCTGGCGCAGGAGTGACAGATCGGCACCAATGGTCCAACAGGCGTCGGTGATCGCGCTCACCAAAATCCGGTTCCGCCAGATTTCAGTCGTCCTTATCCCGGATGGCATTTTTCATCCTTGAAAGGTAATCCTGAAGCTCCCGACGCTTCAGGTACGCTTCCCGCTCCTCATCGGTCAGACGATCCACGTCTATATAGTACACTTTGTTGTCATCAACAGGGGGCGAACCGTTCTGGCGTTCGAGCAAGTGGAGGCGGGCGTGGTCTGCGGCCATCGCCAGGTTGTACCAGACCATGTTCGACATCGACATATGGAAGTTGGTCTGGCACCGTGCGCGAAGTGAAATGTCTTCCAGTTCTCTGATTGAAAATTCCATTCAAAAGCTCCAAAATTGTAGTCCAGCGACTATATACTCATTATTCGCCCTGAACTACAAAGGAGCAACATGCCAAATTGCAAAAAATGCGGTGACCATTATCCGAACCGCGTCGTCATTAACGGCAAGGTCCGTATCTTGAATAAACGGAAGTTCTGCCTTAGCTGCTCGCCTTTCGGACGCCACAACTGCAAGGACTTGACCCGATACCCCAACGCCTCGGCCCCCAACGCCAAAATATGTCAACGTTGCAAACAGGAGTTAGCCCTGGAACATTTTTATCTGAGCAAGGGTCGGCCTATGAGCTATTGCAAAACTTGTGCAAACCAAATGACTATAGCAAAACAACGAAACATCAAACGGTGGGCGGTGGCATATAAAGGGGGTCAATGTGAACGGTGCGGTTACAACAAGTGCCTCGCAGCCCTGGAATTTCACCACAAGAACCCAGCCACAAAACGACTCACATTGGGAAGGAACCAGTCCTTCGACTACGATTATTTGAAACAGGAATTGGATCAGTGTTCTCTGCTCTGCGCCAATTGCCACCGGGAAGTCGAGGACGCAAATCGGCAGTCCAAGAGTCGAACTTGGTGTAACGACTTATAAGGTCGTCCCTCAAAACCGTCGAGGACACTGCCGCTAGTCGATCCAACCGTCGCCCCGCCACCAGTGCCACAGGCGGTGCTTCATTACCTCCCAGATGAGGCGGGAAACGCTGTCAGCGTGGTAACTCCCCGCCCTGACGACCAAAATATATTTACTCGTCATTGTTGTTTTTGCGGCCCGCCGCGAGCGCGACGATGCCGTAGATTATCAGGAGAATCGCGGGCACGAGAATCAGCCCGTAACACAAACTGCCGAACGCGCTATCGAGTTCCGTCAACATCGGTCACACTTTTTTCAAACGAGGGCCACATCTCCGGGTCGAGCATCTGACACTCATCGAGGGGCACGCCGGTGTCGCTGCCCTCCACGAGCATGTAGGCGTGGTTGTTCTTAATCCCCAGGTAACCCCTGGCCTTCACCGGCACCGTGCCGGTCTTGGTTTCCCAGAAATACCAGGCACCTTGCTCGAAGCCCATTCTACGGGGTTCGGTTTCCATCTTCAATAGAACTCGATACCACTCCTTGTAGCTTTTCATCTTTTTGCTGTCCAGTCGGAAAGAAGCATGTATGTTTCCAGTCGATCTTATTCAGGACGTAGCCCGTTATCAGGGAGACACAACCCAAGAACAGGTCGAAAGTCGGTGCCGTCGCCACACGCCAGTCCCAAACGCCCAAGTCCCACATGCCGTAAAAGGACACACAGGCGGTAATTATATGTATCACGCCCTCGATTGCGTTCAGGGCTGCCAACGACTTTATGATGAAGTTTTTTAGCACTAAATCTCCCAATTAGAGTGGGCGATGAGGGAGTTGAACCCCCGATTTATGCGTGTAAGGCATACGGTTTGCCGTTAACCTAATCGCCCTCCTGGGTGTGCGACAAGTGGAGCGGAGGGGAATCGAACCCCTATTTTCAGCTTGCAAAGCTGACGGATTCCCGTTATCCGACCGCCCCTAGTTCCAGTATGTATCCAAGAAGTTCCAGAAGCCGCAGGTCAGGCAAAACCAGAACGTAAATAAATTCATCCAGAGACAATTCCGGGCTATCTGGGGCGTCTTGGGGTTAACAATCCAAGTGGACATCCAGATGCCAACGGCGCTAATCAGCACCCCCAAGCAGTTCACCCACAATAACATAATCCACCCCCTCCTTGGAACAACCCTCCAACACCCGCACCTTGCCGCCTAGCGTTTCGATAAACTCCCACACGCGGTCGTAGCAGCCCTCACACATATGGCATTCGTGAGTCTGCATGTCCTTCCGAGAATGGTAGCCCCAGCGTGCGTTCAACAATGCCCACTCGTGGGCCTCATAGCGACCGTCATCCGATGCGTTGCAACTGTCTCCGCAGATGTCACACCGATAACCCACGAGCTTCGGCTCATGTACGACCTGTCTAATTTCCATACATTTTACTCCTTTGCACGATTCCCTTCAACCTCGGCTATCGCCCCTTCCTTGACCACAATCTCGCCCTGTAAAGGAGTGTTGGTTTTCAGTATTTTGGGCACGTTGGACAGGAGTGTATGACGGTTAATTGAAGCCATGATTAACAACTCGCGCCGGAAGTGGGCGGCGTCGTCGTGAGTCAGGAATGTGTTCACCATGTCATACAGACAGTGGTAGTCGAGATACCAGTAGTCCAGCGACCATTCTTCCTTGCCAATCGACTCCATGTAAACCCGGTTCTTGTCGTGATGGGTGATGTCCACGAACGGCACCCCGGAGATCGTGCTGAAGATCGCGGCATGAAGCCGGGTGGTGATGGCCACGTCGCAGGCGGACATTACGTCCAGGGTATCCTGCACGCCCAGCCGGTCATAGACCACCAGATTCTTCTTGTACCACTTACAACGTCCTCCCGCCCAGGAGTTGGCCATCCGGTCGTCGCTATGCTGGTCGCCGCCGAAGGGCAGGAATATGAAACTGGCCGACGTGTTGTCGGCGCACCGCGCGATGTCGAAACACACCTTTTGAAAAGTCAGGAAGTCGCGGGCCAGGAGGTCGCTGCCCACCGCCAGGAAGCTGTTCAGGACCACCGCCACCGTATGCTCATAAAGCTCGCCGCCAAGCTGCCGGTACATCTTCCTCAGCAGTTCCTTGCCCCTTTGTTTATTGGGCCGGAGGGTGAAGGCGAAGTCAGGCATGTAGCTCACTTCGATGCCCCGGTTCTGGAGCAGGTCAAAGGACATATAATCCCGCACGCAGATGTGCTGAAACTGGTTAAAACTGTCGAGCAGGTGAAGGTGGGGCCGGCGCTTGTCGTCGTGGGCGGGGATGCCCACCGAAAGCAACAACTTGGGCACCTGAACCTTGTCGAGTTGGTCGAAGAAGCTTTTGTCGATGACGTTGCCGCCACCCATGATGAGGTAGTCGGAGGATGGGGACTTTTTTACGTCGTCGGTGAAGTGAAAATCGCAGTCAGGGAATAAGGTCGAAAAACTTAACTTATATGACTCGTCCCCGATGTTGCCCTTGCCGTACCAGCCGAGTACCGTGATCTTCTGCCTGTTCCCCATATGCTATGTACGGTCGTCGCTGGAAAAACGACCGGGGGCCTTGTTAGGCCCCCGGTCGTTTGCTTACTTCTTGGCCTTCTTGGCGAGTTCGCGTTCGGCCTCCTCCCAGAACTGCCGGCCATCCCCAGGCGGACGGCCCGCCTCTTCCCACTTGTAGTAGGCGAGTTCCCGGATTTTGTCCTCCGCGATCTGCCCCTGGGTGCCCTGCGGAGCGGACGCAGTAGCATCGTTGTGATTGGTACGCGCCATGTCCTTCTTTCCTTTCCAGGCGTTCATCGCCTTGCACAAGAGACTGAACACACTCCCCACGCCTATACGTTCCTCTGCTTGCCAATTTGGAGATATTATAAACTCCTCAATGGCAAACAGCAAACGATGCAGTATCCGATCCTGGCCCAGCAAAAGGAGGGCGTCGTACATATCCATGCCATGCTCCCTGCCGGTGATGGCAACGCGGAGCGTCTGCATGAACAGCACAAATTTCACCCCCAGGTTGGCGGCGGCTTCGCGGAAGCGCACATCCAGCGCAGATTTGACCCGAACTCGGTCGTCCTCATTATCGCACCAGGCAGGGAAGGGTACTTCCTCGACTATCGTACCAACCATAACCAAAATATCAAGGTCAATTGGGAATTGACGCAGGTATTTGGCGACGGGCGCTGGTTCGTAATCGCGGAAGGTCCAGTCGTCCTCCTTGGCGAATTCGACATAGGCCAGGGCATCGCTCAGAACCTTCATGCGGTCGCCCAGCGATTTAACTACTAGCGCCAGCCTTCTTCTTGCTTCCGCCGGACTTGTTGCTGTTGGCATGTTCCTCATACTGCTTGCCCACCTGATCCCCGTAGGTGTCCGGCTTGGGCACCTTGCCGATCCGCTTGCGGATGTCCCGGAGCGTCCCCTGGGCCTTGCTGAGCATGTCCCAGATTTCCTTGTTGTTCTTGCCGTCGAAGAACCCGATCTGGACCATGTATTCCTTGAACATCTGAAGGTTTCCGGCGGCGGTGGACAACATCATCCTGCCGGCCAGACGTTTCGTCTTCTTCAGAATCTTCTTGGCCATTTCGACCTCCCTTGGGAATGCAGAGTTAGGTTGGTCCACGGCGGCATGATAAGAAAAGAAGCCCCGCATGACCAGCCCAAAAACGTGCTGTAAAACCACAAGGCCGGTTGCCCCCCGGAACCGGCCTTGTGGCATTAGTTAACTGTTGCGGGCCTGGGGGATGCTCTGCCGCTTCCCGCCCGCCGCACCGTCCTGGTTTGGTGCCGCACGGTCCATCACCTTCTCGATGATGGCCTGCACGGGCGAGCCGTTGAACAGCTTCCCGACCACGGCAGCGAAGTCCCGGCCACCCAGCAAGTTCTGGACAGACATGGCCTCGGCCACCTTCGCCAGCGTTTCCTGGTTGCCCAGGGCGAGCAGGGCCTCGCTGAAGCCCTCCTGAGCCGCCTGGAAGCGTTTCACCGTCGCATCGGCCTCGGCCACCAGTTCGCTGATACGGAGCTTGGCCTTGGCCTCCTCGATGGCCTGGGACTGGTCGGCGCTGGCCTTCTGGCGGGCCAGTTCCGCCTGGTGGCCCACGTCCTTGACGCCTTCCTGTTCGGCGGCAGCACCTTTGCGTTTCTCGGCGGTATCCAGGTCGGCCTTGATGCGGGCGAGGATCAGGGCAAGCTCCTGGGCCACCCCGCCGATGGCGAGTTCGTGCTTCCGCTTGACCGTTTCGGCCTCGGCGTCAGCCTGTTCGCGGGCGATCTCCTCCTTGCGCTTGGTGACCTCCAGGGCCTTCTCCAGTTGGGTGATCTGGATGTTGCCACTGACGACCTCGTACTGAGCCTTCGTCAGCATATTGCGAATCTGTTCGTTGTCGATCTGGATGCCCAGCACTTCCACGTCGGTGACGTGCATCCCGTTCTCGTCAAAGACCATGCCGGGCCGCTCGCCCCCTTCTGCCGCCGGACGGCCCAGAATAATATCGCGGACGGTATCGGTGCTGGACTTGTAGAAGTCCTCGATCTTGAGGCGCTGGACCTTCCCCTTGAGGACGCTGCGGGCGTGGTCGCACAGCAGCTTGACGTAGTTCTCCGTCTCGAACCACTTGTTCGGCTCGCCCTCGAACGACACGCGGTAGGCCAGCTTGATCTGGACCGGAACGTGGTCGCTCGTCTCGACCTGGACAATATCGCTGACCTTGTTGTTCATCACGCGGAGGTACACGGTCTTTTCGAGCTTGTCCGTGTTCTTCGGCTTGCCCGTGGAAAGCTCCAGAACCTCCAGGCTCTCGTCGTAGTCGAGCAGCACCGTGGTCGGCCCCTGCTCGACGCGACGGCCACCGCGCTTGTTCACAACCATGACGGCGTAGCCCGTCCACACAGAAATGGCGGGGACGCCCTCATATTTCGTGTCCAGCGTGATGGTACGGGGCGGCGTATAGCCGGTGCCACGGCTGAAGACATCCGCCAGCAACGCCTGGCCGGGCTGCTGGATGGGCGCACCGTAGACCTCCGGGCCGGCAGCGCCAGCCGCCAACTGCTCCAGCATCTCCGTGCCGACATTCATATGGCCAGCACGCTGGGCACGCTCGGCGTAGTCCTTGAGTTGCTTCTTCTTGACATCGCCCTCGCTGACGAACCCGGAGCGGGCGCTGGGGCTTTCCTGGGCCACCACGCGGAGTCCCTGGTTGTACGCCTTGGCCTCGCCGTTGCCCGGATACCACAGGTCGCACTGGCGGTCGCTGAGGATGCGCCGCACCGTAACCTCCGTGCGGGGGTCGGGGAGCAGCATCTTGGGGCCTTTTTCCGTGCGAATCTCGCCATTGTTGCGGTTCATCACATAGCGACCCTCGCCAGCCGGGATGGCGGTGGCGTAGTGCTTCTTCTGGTCGCCGTACATAATGATGGAGTGTTCGGGGCGGGGGTAGTAGATCGCGGTTTCCCGGCCCGTGATGAACAATTCGTCGCCTTCGTGATATTCGTGTTCGCCCTCACGGTAGGGGGCGATGACCTTGACGTGAATGCCCTGGATGCCCTGGCCGAGTTCGATGGCCTTGAACTTGCGGTTGTTATCCTTGTCGAGCAAGAAGGTTTCGGTCGGTTCCGGGAAGACAACCTGCGGGCCTTTCTCGTAGCGCTTGTTGCCGTCCTCATCAACCAGGACGCAGTAGGTCAGGCGTTCCAGAGTCAAAGCGTCACGGACGTAGTTGTTCTCGGCGTCCTTCAGGACTTCCACGCCGGTGGGCGGAATGTAGAAGGAGACTTCCGTGCCCTTGATAATAAGAAGCTGTCCGATGGCCAGGTTCAGCCCTTCCGGCTCAGCGCCGACGACCGGGGCGCTGGCGGTAGCCTCCGGCTGCTCACCCTTGGGCTGTTCGGGTTTGGCTTCCGGGGTGGCCTTCTTGACGACGGCTTTGCCCCAATTGGCACGAGCTTCTTCCTCGTTGTAGATGCGGACGACGAGGTACTGGTTGGAGCGGAGGTTGTGGCCCTTGATAACCTGGGCGTCCTGACCAGGCCAGAGCGGCACGGTGCAGGGGCCTGGGATGTTGACCTTGCGACCCACGTTCAAGGCCGGGGCGACCTTGCAGGTGGCTTCTTCTGGCCGCTCGTTGGGCTTGACGCTGGGGTTGTCGAGGACAATGTAATCGCCCTCGCTGGCGATGGGCACCTTGAACACCGCTTCATCCAGATTGCAGGTGCGGTAGGTGCGTTCGGCGTGGTTGTAACGAACCGCACGGTCCTGGGCGGTCTGATTGACCACACACGGCCCCACATACGTCTTGATGGTGCCGCGCGTCAAGTCCTGCTGAAATGCCTGCTCAAGCGGGTTCAGGACCAAATCCCGCTTCTCTCCTGTTTGCACTGCGTTCATATGGCTCCCTTCGATATGTGGGCAAAGGGGTAGTTTACTTTTATCACGGCTTCTTGTCAATGTGCAGAAATTGCAAAGGCAATCCCGGATGCCGGCGGGGACCGAGGAAACAGGCCAGGAAGCGGCGCAGGGCTGGGAATTCCTCCTCACGGACAAAGTAATTGCCTGGGGCGAACAACTTTCGATGGTAAGGGTCGAGCGGGTGTCCGCCGAAAATGTATTGGGCGAACAATCGGTAGGAACCAAGAATCAAAGTGGGAAGATTTAACGCCCACGCACCCAGCATCAAGGCACTATGGGTGCCGACAAAATAGGACGCACGGCCAAGTAAGTGTAGTGCCACTCGGATATTGACCTGATCCACCAGGCTCGTAACGTAGGACTCGTCGCAATGAAACTCCTCTTCGTGGGTGATGGACCCGCCCGACCAAGTACGGACGTGACTGCCCCCAAAGACAATGACGTGTCTGCCGGTCAGGCGGTGAATAAACTTTGCGATGCTCGGCACGTCAATTTTCTTCACGAAGGCGCGGTCGAGTTCGCCAGCGAAGGGATGAATGGCCACGAATCCGCGAGGAAACGCTTTCACAAAGGTCTGCTCTTCAGGGGTAAGAAAGCACTGTGTTGGCGTTTCCTCGAAGTCGAAGAAGCCTGGAAGGTAGCCAACGTAAGGCAGGCCCAACGCCTTGCACGTCTCGAATCTTGCGGGGTACGGCACCGCCAGAATACAATCCGTCTGGCCTCGATATATTTCCCAAGCGTGATTATTGAAACTGCTGACCACCAACTGCAATTTGAAATCGGGGTATTTCTTTCGGATCGCCGGCAACCTGCGCAGCGCCGGGTCGGTGAAAAATTGCCAGATCAGGTCGCCCAGACCCCCGCTCAACATATGATAATATTCCACACATTACCAGAGTTACTGCTCCTGCTTCCCGAAGGGGTATTCCTGGTGCGGGCACCGAAGGGTCCAGAACTTCTCACAGTAGGCCGCGCAGTTTTTCAAAAACTCCTCCTTGGGCGGCAGGCTCAGGTCGGCCTCCGCGCGTTCGGGCAGGTGGGCGTATAACTCCGCGTCGTCCATCCAGCATCGGTCGTTGCCCTTGAGGTCGCGGTGCTGGCGAATCGCCATGCGCAGGCGGCGGACCTCGGCCCGCAACTCGTGGACGTTCTTATTTTCAATGTCCACGTCATGAATGGAGATCATAAATCGCTCCAATCGGGTTTCCAGCCCTCGGTGGTTTTGCGATCAACGTATATTTGGGCGATTTCCCCTTCCAACATCTCCTTGATGGCGGCGCTTTTGGTGGCTTCCTGCTCCTTGCGCAGCGAGCGCATCTGCTTGTGCCAGTCCTCGTCCGCGTGCGGGCACACAAAATTATCGTGCAAGTGCTTCATGCCCGCCATTGATTCGGCCATACTGGTCGCGCCCATGACGTTGCGCTTCACGTCGCAGGTTTCCCCGCAGACGCGGCACTCGCATTTTTCAACTTTGCCGGGGTCGGCGCTAAAGAAATCCCAGCCCTTGTGGCGAGCCATGTTATTTCCAGTCGTTGATGCGCTCAGCGAGGGCGAGCATAAGCCGTGGCAGAGCCACGCCCGAACCGTTGAGCAGGTGACATTTGACGTTCTTCCCCCCGGCCTTGGGCTTATAACGAACCTGGGCGACCTTGCTCTGGTTGTCGCCGGTGTTGGAAATGGAGGAAACTTCCAGCCATTCCTTGCCCACCAGCACTTCGATGTCGATGGTCTGGTTGGAAACGGGCGAACGGTCCTTCTCGCTCAACACGACCTGGCGGTAGTGGACCCCATGCAAGCTGTCCAGCAGGGCGCACACGTCCCCCACCATCTGGTTGTGATAGTGTTCGGACAGGTCCGGGGTGCAGATGGTGAAAAGTTCGATCTTGTTGAACTGGTGGACTCGCTTGTACCCTTTGTCCTTCGCGCCATACGCCCCCGCCTCCTTACGGAAGCAGGGGGAATAGGCGACGTAGCGGCGGGGTAGTTCCTCCTCTTTGAAGATTTCATTGGCGTGCATCCCCACCAGGGGCGTCTCGGCGGTGGGAATCAGCAGGAGATCGTCCGTGGTTTGGTAGTAGTCGCCGTCAAAGCGGGGGAGGATGCCGGCCATGTGCCCCACCTTTTTATTCACCAGGAAGGGCGGGATGACGAACTGGTAACCCCGGTTGCGATGGAAACGCAGCATGTAATTTACGAGATTCCATTCCATCACCGCCTCGTCGCCGGTGAGGAAATAGAACTTCGAGCCGGTGGTCTTCGCCCCGCGTTCAAAGTCAATCATGGCCCGTCTCCTGCTCAGAAAGATGGGTGAAGGCCCGCAGCAAATACTCCTCCACCAGAGCGCCAATTCCGGGGCAGGTGCTTTCCTTGTTGCCGGCCACGTTCAGGACTTCGATCTTATTGCTGACGATCCATTCGCAAAACTGCTCCACGGGCGGTGGCTTCCGCAGGTCCACGTCAAAGTACGGCTTGGCGTGCCAGCGAATGGCCTTCAGGGTACACCGCTCACCCGGCGTGTTGAAATTCACGGCGAATCGTACCGTGCCGTCCGAATCCCGCGCATTGGCCTCGGTACGGGGCGGGTACTTGTCCGTCTTCGTCTCCAGCAGGCCATATTCCTTGAGGGCCGGGTCGGGGCCGTTTTCGGTCAGATACCCAAGGGGCATCCACCCGCCCGTGTCAATTCCCTGCCTCCTGGCTGCCCGCAGGCCCGCCTGGTCCGCCCCCGTCTGGCCCCCCGACATCACCTTCCTGACCTTCCACCTTTTTGGCATCGCGGACCTCCTTCATGCGTTTCTGATAAAGCCGGGTTAAGTTCGCCGCACCGGCCATACCGTGGATCGGTCCCTCCACCTTGCCCACGATTTCAGCCCCAAGTTGCTTGGCAATCCACTCGTGGTCCAGTTTCTCCTTGGGCTTATCAATGACCACGATGCGGCCACCGTCAACCGCGTCGGCCACCCCGGTGATGTCGAGGACTTCCTCGCCGGTGAGCTTTGCCTCGTTCATCAGGATGGGTTTCAGCATCCGGGCGACCAAGGCGGGGTCCACCAGGGGACACGCGGTCAGTTTTTGCATGACCTGCTCCTCGGTGCCCGGCTCGACGTATATATCCGCCCGGCGCAACGACCCTAACTGCGGATGGTCACGGAACTCGAAGGTCACACGCTTCGGCTTGATCTCGTTCTGCACAAACTGCTCGGCATCCGCGAAGCTCGTTTCATCCCGGAAGCCCACAACCACATGCCCCGGAACAAAGGTCTGCTGCCCCTGGGGGTCGTTGACGTGCCATACCATCAGTTATTCTCCAGATTAAAGAAGAAGATTTCATCGCCGTCTCGGATCACTTCCAGCCACTTGGTATGGTGGTCGTTAATGATCTGCGGGTCCAGCATAATTCGGAAGCCCAGGTCGAGGATCGACCGCATGAACTCCTTGGGTTCGGTCACCATCTTGACAGCGTAGGTGGCGAAACCAATTTTACTTTGCAAATGCGCCATGACCTGGCGCATGTGCGGTTCTTCCCGGAACAGCAGCACGAAGAAATTGTTGCAGTTCTCAAGCTGAATGAGAAACAACTCGTCCCGGACGACGGGCATGAGGGCGTTCTTCAGGTCAATGTTGACCTTCTTGCCGTTCCACCGGGGCGGGCCTTGCCAGGGTGCTGACATTTTGAAATCCTCAAACCTCGATGTCCACCTTGGGCGGCTCGCGCCCGTCCTGGTCGTTGTAATACTGCGTGCCGCCGATGATGACCTCGGTGAGAATGTCTTTGTATAAGCGTCTCAGGTCACCGATGGCGAAGAAGACCTGCCGTCCCGCCTCCGGGTGGTCCTCCAAATAAGTGAGGATCGCCTTGAGACTCATGGCCAGGCCGAACGCCTCGTCACCCCGGATGAATAGGCCAGGCCAGTCCTCTCCGACCTGGAGCGGGCCAGATTCAACTCGCCCCTGGCCGTCGTTGGGGGAAGGGAGACGCCTCACGGGCCTTGGCTGGTTGTCGGCCATTGCGTGTCTCCGTGTCCGGGGGTTCCTTTCTTCAGGCAGTCTGAAGATACACAATTGCCGTGGGGATCGACCTGAATGACGCCGCACCCTTCGCAGATGGTGACGCCGGCCAAACCCTGTTGCCAACTTTCCTCCGTCGTCACACCGTCCATGTCTCCCCGGTACTGCCCAAATCGCTCGATTGAGCAGGCCCTACAGAAGTCCGCCACTTAAATCTCCTAGAGTGTATTTCGGAGGCTCATTTCATCCATGAACCTGGCATACTTGACCGCCTCCACCGGCTCCATCTTAGAACATTGCTGGAGGTATGCCAAGGCCGCACCGGCAAATGTCATCCGTCGTAGCGTTCTTTTAGTTTGAGAAACAGTTCCACCGCCGGTTCGGGGGAGTCGAAGAAGGCATCATACTCGCCTTCTTTGCGCAGGCGGTGAGCCAGGTGCTTCTCCAGCCCCGCCGGCACCGACTCGCCGTCGAACAGCAGGTAGTCCACGCAGTAGTGTCCTTCGCTCTCCGGGTAGGCGGCGATGGCGGCTCGCATGTCCAGGCCGATGCCGGCCCGGAGGACGGTAATCATCGCCTGCTTCAAGGTTTCCGGGTCCACCTGGACGACCGGCCTGGCGTCGGGTTTCGGTTGCGTAGCAATCTTTGGCATGTATCACCCCTTTCCTGCGAGATCGACCTTTATCCCATTGTTTTCGAGGATTTTCGCGGCCTTGGCAACCTCCTTGGCCTTTTTCTTCTCGGCCCGTTTCCGCTTCGCCTCGGCCTGCTGCTTCTTCTGATCGTCCACCACCCGCTTCGCCTTCAGGTAGCGGCGGTATTCGTCGTCGGTCAACGCGGACTTCAGCGAGACTTCCTGTACCAGTGTACTTCCCTGGGCAAGCGATGTTAACTGATAACCCTGCAATTTGTCGATGTCAACTGGCGCGATGGTTGGGTAGCCCGTCGTCCGGGGCGAGATTAAGAAGAATTTTTTGTTCAGGGCGATCTGCGCCTCGCGGTCCTTGATCCTTTTGAGGTTCTTCCAGCCCGCCGACTCCAATTGCCCCTGTATCTCGTAGTCCGGGTTGTCCAGCAACTCGGTGAGCGTTACCTCATGGACTTCGATTTGGGAGTCGTCCTCCTCGTACCAAACCTGATTTATCAATAATACCTTGAACATGATTCGTTGCCCTCACTACAATGTTATAGGTCTTTTAACCGGAGGAATTATATGCTTTCGATTGTTGCCGGCCTCGCACTATCCGTGATGCCGCTCGACTTCTCGCCACCGCCGAAGCCGTCCGCCTTTGACGCCTTTGGCCGTGCCGCACAGCGACTTTACACCGAGGAATTTCGGCGTCTGACCCAACCGCGTACCCAGCCGCGACCCATGCCACCGGCTGACCCCGACGATAACGGGACCACGCCCGGCCAGGGGCAACCGCCCCCGACGCCTCCACAGCCCACGCGCCCGGCACAACCGACGACGCAGCCGGTGGTGCCGCCGATGCCCCCGGCCATTGACGAGGAGGGCGGCATCCCACCGGAACCGATTCCACCGCCCTTTCGCCAGCCCCAATTCAACCTGCCCGTGCCGCCCAGCCCGCCAGCCGTGCCGGCCATCAACGGTTACTGGCGTCCCACCCAATACGGTTGGCGGTGGGTTACCTTGCCTCCTGGGTTTCCGCCACCCCCACCGAATTTTAACGTACCGCCCCCGCTTCCGGTGGAATATATCCTGCCGTATTACCATTACTACCGTTGGCTCTACGGCGATCCCTTCTACGGACGTAATCACGGTGGGTTCTTCCGCACCAACGATGGATTGCGATTCCCCAGCGAATTCTACCGATACCGTCGAGGTTATTACGACTTGCCGCCCATACCGTTCTGGCCTCGCTAAATAACAAAAAGGCCGGGGTGCTAACCCCGGCCTTTCTTTTTGATGCCGAGCGGGTGGTAGGGGTCTATGGGGTCGGCCTGGGTGAGTTTCATACGCTCGAACGGCGGGCGTCTCTCACGTTCCTCCTGTCTGCGGCGGCGTTTTTGGCGTTTCTTCCGATTGTCCCGCGCTCGGTTGTGGCCCATCCATCTCCTCCGTGCGGCGACGTAACACCCCCAACAATATAACGAACGCCGTCATCACCGGGATGTACACCAGCGACCACCAGGGCCACCGCCACACATAAACCCCGTCCCGGCTCAGAAACGGCCCGAAGACGAACAGCAGCAGAGCAACGTACCACCAGGGGTTCTTCCAGACAACGCGGCAGGCCCATCGGCACTCCTGCCAGTACGTCATTTTATTTCTTGGGTCCATCCTTCATATTCCCCAAAGTCAGGTGGAAACATTTCACAAAGCCTTCCGGTGGCATTGTGTACTGGCTGGAAACCGGCAAGCCAAGCTCAACACGAATGTCCTCCAGCCGGGTGCAGAAGGCGTTGAGCCACCAGTAAACGGTGCCGTGATAAATGTGGTTGCTGTAGAGGAACTTGATTTCCTCCCCGTCATACTTGCCCCAGGCGTCTAGGTTAACAGGCGTTTCGTTGCGCACTACCGAGATGTGGGCAGCGTACATTTGCCGAGCGGGCTTGCCTTTCCAGGGCGGGATCAAGGCGCGATAATAGTTCACGATCTCCGGGTCGATCTCCACCACGAGCCGGTAACCGTAGTCCTCCTTGATGCTGTAGCGCAGGACGCCCACCGATTCAAACAGGTCACCCTTGTAAGGCACTGGTATCGTCGGGGGCGTCGTGGTTAGCATCTGGGGGTTGATGATGTTTCTCCGAGGTCATACCCATTGTGTCGTCCAGGGCCTTGCCTTGCAAGTGCAAGCTGATGACCGTGCAGTTCTCGACGGCCCAATGAAGGTCGGTAACCATCGACCTCGCAGCCCGTTGGTCAACGTCGCTGTCAAGGTGCTGGCCATAATCCTCGATCATGCCGTGGATAACCCGAAGTGCGTCCGCAACGGCGGCGAATCGCCCCGCCAGTTCCATTTTGTTCATAGTGGTGCCCCGATTTGAGAGCGGGAGAAGGGATTTGAACCCTCACTCTCAGCGTTGGCAACGCCGCGCTTTAACCGTTAAGCTACTCCCGCATTCAGTTATATAGTTCAACCCAGCAAAAATCCGACGCGGCGCAGGGTTCGCACCCCGTTCTCCACCACAACGCGGTGCGTGCATCCCGCCGGGGTCGGGCCGTCGCCTTCGTAAACCTGATGGTTGGCAACAAGGTCCGCGATGAACTTCTTGGCGTCGTTGACGCTCCGCTCATCCGAACCCGTGGTTTGAACCTCGATGTCGCCCAGGGCCGTGTCCTTGATAATCATTTCTTCACCTGCTTCATGAGCCATTCAATGGTCGGTTTGGGGCCGGCAAAGCTCATGACCGCCAGGCCGGGGAAGTGCTTCTCGATCTCCTTCCGCCAGCGCCAACTCTCTTTGCGGGCCTCGCAGTTACTCATGACGTAAGCGATCACCGAGCGATGACCACCCTCGGCCATTCTCGCCTCCAACTGGTCTTTTTCAAATCCAAAGCACGCAAGCTCCGCGATCCAGCCATTGTCCACCGGATATACGAACTCGTCCAGGTCGAAGGTGACCGGGAGGCCGTTGTCGGTGTTGACGGCGTAGGTGCCGGTGTCGGACTGGAGCTTGATATATTGCGTGGGCATCCCCGGACGCTCCACGTTATGGAACTTGGCCCCTGGTTTCAGCGTTCCAAACTTCACCCAGCCCTCTGGCGGGTGATAATCACCGGACGGTTTGACCATTTTTCTCCAACCATTCCTTGAGCGTCAGGCCCGATTTTTCAAGCATCTCCCGAAACTCGCGGCCCCGGCGTTTGCGGCATTCGCAAACACATTCCGGGCAGTCGCAAAAGGTCGCCGCGCCGCACTCGGCACAGTAATCCTCGGTCAACCACTTGATGATCTGGAGGCGGTCAGCGTCATCTAACATGCTGACGGCTTCCTTGAGTTGATCGACCGAAGGCCGACCGTTGGCGAACGCCGCGTATTCCTGCATCAAGTCCTCAGTTGTTGGAGGGATCGGGCGGGGGTTCGTTGTGAACCGTACCCGAATCCTCAGTCTGGGTCACCATCGGGTCGTTACCCTTCCAGGTTGAATCACCGCGAATGAGGATACGCCGGGGATTGCCGCCAGCTTTCTTCCAGCAGGCATCGCAGGCGATGATCCACTCGGACTCACCCCAGGTGCCATCGGGGCGGCAGAACTTCGCCTTTCCGCCCTGCATTTTGAAGAAATGATGCTTCTTGGCGTCCAGGTGGCCACAGTGCATCATGCGCTCCCCGTGGCGGGGCTGAATTTTGGTGAATTCCTTGCTCATTATTTGAGAACTCCGGCACAGTAGGCGATCATCATGAGAGCGCCAATGACGGCCAACGTCCAAAGAAGGAGCCGACCAAAGAATTCTGGAATACCGGGAGGGCCTGCGCCATTCATAAGAGCCACTGCTGGGAGTCGAACCCAAATCTCCTGCTTACAAGACAGGCATAATGCCGTTATACGACAGTGGCGACAGCAATCAGTTATTGTTATCTATGCGCAGCATGGGCAAACTTTGTTCCAGGGAGGCACCCAGCAGCGTCATTTCGTTTTTCAAAATCTCGCGGCGTTCCGGGTCCGTGCAGTCCTGGTACTCCCGCCCCAGGGCCACCAGCTTCTTGCACCCCTCAAAGTGAGCGCGATAAAAGTCAGCTTGTACCGAACTCGCCCGTCCCTCTATTTCCTTGAGGGACTGCTCCATTGCCGCCAGGGACTCCTCCATCTTCTCAAGAATCATGCGCTGCTTCCTGCCAATATGCAAAAGTATCCTCGGTCACCATCCACTCCTTGGTATGCAGGTTCTTCAAAAACTCGAAGAACGCCCGGCATTCCCCCTCCAGCCCAAGGGCCTTGAGGGAACGCAGGCAACGGGTGATGCGAAGCCAGTTGTGGTTGGTGGTGTTCCACACGTCCTTGCGTCGTTCCGCGAAGTTTTCCGCCTTCTTGACCTTCCACTGGCCCTGGAAGTCGTGGTACTCCAGACCCAGGAAGGCCAGAAAGCGGTGGAACGACTTCAGCACCCGATACTGCATGAGCTTGTCGGCCCTGAATACCGCCGTGTCCTCTACGCTAAGGAGCGGGGCATCGGCGTTAAAGCGGCTCGGCTCGTTTAGAGGAAAAAGCCACTGTATGTAGTCATGCTCGATCTCCATATCCTCGTCGTCCATTGCGAGAATATCGTCCAGAGTCCGGCCCTCGGAGTCCTTGCCTTCGCCGGAATAAAAGTCGGTCAGTTGCGACATTTATCCCCCTTTCTCGCATTCCTCGGCGCACTCTTGGTCTACGATCCGTTTTAACTCGGCGGGGTCCACCGGCTTGACCAGATGGCGGAAGCCGTTCCGGCGGGATTCCTCGACGTGTTGCGGGAAGGCGTGGGCGCTGATGATTACCACCTTGCAGCCGGGGTGGCGTTGCTGAATTTCCTGCGCCACTTCGTAGCCGTGCCGCCTGGGGAGGCCCAGGTCCACCAAGGCTACGTCCGGGGCCAGGCACGCCAGATCAAGGCTGCCGCCGTCGTGGGACACGCTGACCTCGAAGCCGTGCATCTCCAGCAGGGCTTTATACGAGGTAGCGGTGTCAGCGTGGTCCTCCACGATCAACACTCGACAGATGCGGGCCATACAGTTCCCTTTCAACACGGGGTAACATGGAACCATGCCTCCCGCCTTGAGAGGGACGCAAACCGCGTGCCCGACGTGGGAAACGCAAGGCGACCTCTGCCGCCCACCAGTAAAATCATTCTACCTGGGATTCGGGCGGTTGTAAAGCACCTTCCAAGTAAGCTTTCCACTCGGTATCGGGGAGAACACCATGCCAGTCATCGTCAATACTCCGGTGCGCCCGCGCGTTCGCCCGCTCTTCCCGGTCCTTCAGGTAGCCCAGGTTGGGGACCACAAATAGCATCACCAGCCGGATGTCGTTTGCCGACAATCGCTTCTGACCGAGAAGGCTGCACAGAACAGAAAGTTCCGTCTCCCCCTCGTCCCATAACCACCGCCGGAAGCGGGCCAGGTCTTGGTCAGCGACCCGGCGGTGCGTGATCGGATGACCCATGAAATGAAAAATGCCAAGTAAAAGGTCGATCACCGGCACCCGCTTATGGACCTGGAACCAGGACTGGCGGTCCATCTTCTTGAGGCAGGCGTCGGTGATTTTCAGGAATCGGTGGATGGGGCTGGCATCGGAGAGGCCCGATGTCTGCTCCAGGGTGATTATTTGCCGGGGCAATTTTTATCCTCAAGCCGCTCCAAAGAACCCACGGCCCAACCCAATCCATAGGTCAGATCGCTCTTGGGGAGCAGTTCGCCCTTCTCGTTCCTCTCCACGACCGGCTCATTCTCGGTGTCGCCCTCCTTGGCCGCGCCATAACCGGCCAGCCACTCGGCCATTTTGCCGTTCACTTCGGGACAGTGCTGCTCGTGCTGGCCATCCTGGTGATAACAATATTTGCAGGTCAGGGCCATTAGACCACCCCTGGTAAGTCCTCGAAGGTGCCGTCGCCGTCAAGGAACGGCAATATTATGGCCAACAATTCTTGAAGGTCCACCAATTCGCAGTCATTCTCCAGGCGGCAGGCGGGCAGGTCCGCCCAGCGTTCCTTGCCTTCCTGGTGAACCGTCACATGAAAACCCCCGTGGTGTACTTCTTTACTTGCCATTTTTCTTTTTGGTCTTCTTCTTGGGTTTTTCTTCCGCCGCCTCGGTCACCGGATTCACGCGCGTGGTCGTCGGGAACGTGCGATAATGCGGCTTGGGGGTGCCCGGAAGCACCGACTGCACTGCCGGGTTAAACACTTCGTCTTGCGGGAGGAACGGGGGTTGAATATATGGCCCCTTCCGCATGTGGTCCACGCCCTTGACCTTCACCAATTGGTCGGCTTTAGCGGCGTCGATCTGGCCAAGGATCATCGCCTCGTGGGGCTTGGTTTCGATGTTCGTGAGGCCGGCGTCTTGCAACAGCAGGCATGTCTCGCCCAGGTCCGCCTGTTTTTCAACATAGATCATCACATTCATGGACACTCCTTTAAGGCCCCCAATGCTCGTGGAACCCTAGTTCCTCGGACTGGATCACCTTTTTCTCGATTTCAATAATAGAGTGCCCAAGCTCGGTTTCCTGCTCGACCTCGGCCAAGGCGAACTCCTTGCTGATGGGGCCTTGTAGGGTGTGCATCTTGAACCCCTCCGGCCACTGCCGGATATGCTCCATGACCCGCTTTTTAGTTTCCTGGTCCACTATCCGCCTCCGTGTTAATTCCAAGCTCGTCCCGAAGCTCCTGGGGAATGCCCGAAGGGGCATCCATCACCGATGTCCGGCCACTGCCCGTCATGGGAAACGGGATGACCTCCTTGAGCGACGATTCTCCACAGAGTAGCATAACCAGGCGGTCTATGCCTAGCGCAATTCCCCCGTGCGGAGGCGTGCCCAGGTCGAAAGCCTCCAGCATGTGGCCCACACTGTCCAGCGTGTCGGGCTGATTGTAGCCCATGTTGCGAAAAGTGGCCTCCAAAATCTCCCGGCGGTGGGCGCGGATGCTGCCACTCCCGATCTCGTAGCCGTTGCACACAAGGTCATACTGATATGCCTGCACCCGCTCCAGATTTATTCCCTGCATGTGCCATTCCAGATGCTCGGCAATCGGCATCGAGAAGGGGTTGTGCATAAAAGTATAATCCCCCTTGGCGTCCAGCCGGTCTTCCGCCGTGACGACTTTCTTGTACATGGGGAAACGAGTCACCCAACAGAAGGCCAACAGGTTCTCAGCCTTTTCCTGGGGCGTGCGGATGTCAGGTTTGTCGGTCCCGTACATTTCCATCGCCTCGGCGTGGGTCAGCACCGGGAAACAGGAACGGCAGCCGTCCAAAAGGTCATAGCGGCTGTCCGTCTGGTCATTACACTTGCGCCCGGTCTTGGAACAGCAGAATCGCACAACGTCGCTAATATGATGGAAAATACGCCATTCCTCCGGGAAGGCCATTTCCACGTCCAATTGCGTGAACTCAAACCCCCGGTCGTGGCGCAGGGACTCGTCGCGGACGCACCTGGCGATCTGATAGTACCCCTGGAAACCCGCCGTCATTAGCAACTGCTTATATTGCTGCGGACTCTGGGGCAGGGCGTAGAACTTCCCCGGCTGAAGGCGGGACGGCACCACAAAATCGCGCGCCCCCTCCTTCGTGGACTTGGTAAGGAGTGGCGTTTCGATCTGGGTGAACTTGGTCACCGAGCATTCACCCAGGATTTGATGGATGCACTTATAAACCTGGGCGCGGATAGTCAGGTTTCGCTGCATCCGCCTGCGGCGCAGGTCCAGGTAACGGAAGCGGAGCCGCATCTCCTCGTTAATATCACGCCCATCCCCGTCAATCGGGATCGGCAGTTCCTTGCACTTGTTGAGGACCGTGCAAGACTCCACCACGACCTCCACCGTGCCGGTGGCCATGTCCGGGTTGACGAGATGTTCGGGCCGCTTCACGATCCTGCCGGTGATCTCCACCACGTCTTCGGCGTTCAAGTCCTGCATCATGTTGCGGCCCACGCACTGCACGATCCCGCTAAAGTCGCGGAGGTCCACAAAGACCAGCTTGCCGTGGAGACGCACCGTGTTCACCCAACCGTGCAGTCGCCACAAAGTAGCATCCGCGCCGCCGTTACCAAAGATTCGAGGGGTGGAGGATGCTTCGGTTAATTGTCCTGGCTGTTTCATAATGTTTCCAAGTAAGTCGTCACGGCGGCGACCCGCTCCTGCATGGGCATACGGCGGATATATTCTCCGTTCAACCACAGCAGTTTGCCAGGGTCGAAGGAAGCGGGCGAGTCGTTGACCCCGGCCAGGGAAAAGCAGTCGATCAGCTTCTCCACCGAGAATATCTCCGTCGAGCCGTCCAAGGCCCAGCCCAGGCGGGCCAGGTAGTTGATGAGGGCGGCGGGCACGAACCCCATCTTCTGGTAGTATCCCAGGACCGCCGGGTTCAGGTCGTTTCGCTCCCTCACGTCTTGTTCGCTGAAACCGAGCTTTTTTAATTTCGCCAGCACGTCCGCAGTCATGAACTGGTCCAGATCGCGCTTGCTCAGCTTCTTTTTCGAGCCGGGGGCGCAGATAAACGACAGGTGGGCAAAACGCGGCTCATCCCACCCCAAGGCCCGAAATAGCGCCAACTGGATCGGCAAGTTGCTCAGGTGTTCCTCGCCGCGCAGTATGTGGGTCACGCCCATGTCGTGGTCATCGACCACCGTTGCGAAATTATACAGGAAGGTGCCGTCCGACCGCCTTATAACCGGGTCTTGAATGAGTTTGTCATCCCAACTGACCTTCCTCCGAATCAAATCGAAACAGCCGATGCCCACGCCGTCGTCCCAATGAGGTATGCTGAGCCGCACTGCCTTGCCGTCCTGGTAGGCCCAGCCCGACTTCAGCATCGTGTCGCACACTTCGCGGTAGCGCTCACCACGCTTCGACTGATAAAACGGGCCTTGGTCGAAGTCGAGGCCGAGCCAGCCCAGGCCGTCGAGGATGGGCTGGACGGCTTCGGCCAGGTTGCGTTCGGTGTCGGTATCGTCAATGCGGAGGATGAACTGGCCTTTGTGGTGGCGGGCATAAAGCCAGTTATAGAGGGCAGTGCGGACGCCGCCGATGTGCAGGTAGCCGGTGGGGCTGGGGGCAAAGCGTGTGACGACTCTAGTAATAGTAGCCCTTCCAGGCGAAGAAGATTCGCCACACGATGTAAATGATGGCCGCGACACCGCCAAGCTCCCCCAGGAAGTGCAAAACGGCGGACAGCCGTTTGTATTTCCGCGCATAAGCAAACCAAGACGCCAGGCACAGGCCCGCCACGAAGACAATGAGGGCGACTAGCATCACATTGTCCAGCCATTCGAGGAAGTGCCACCGTTCCACGATGCGCTGGGTATGAGGGTTCATGTGCGGACTCCGTTAAGCCGCAGGTTCGATGGTGGAACTCATGGAACCCTTGCAACGGGCAATCATCTTGTCCGGGCCGAAGGCGTGAATCTGTTCCTGCTTCAACTCCGCGTGTTCCTTGGTGGTCGTCAACAAGATTGTCCGGCTTTGCTCGTGGACTTCCTTGGCGTGCTGCATCCCCTTCTCCGGTGGAAAGCCGAAAAGTTTCTGTAACATGCCGATGACGTACTCAAAGGAGTGGTCGTCGTCGTTGTGCAGGATCACGTTGTACGGCGGCTGCCGCTTGGCCTTCGTTTCCTCTTTCTCCCGTGGCTTAGGTGTCACTATTGTACTGGTCATGCTTTTCTCCAGGTTGTTGAATCCCCCCTACTGTACCGCCGCACTCGCCCACTGTAAACCCTTTTCCCAGAAGGATGAAAAGGTGGTCGAGATGGGCCAGGGACACGCGGGGGTCCATGCCTGCAAACAGGTAGTCGATGGCCCAGGTGGACGGCACCGGCGGCGGAAGTGCCGTTACCCACTGCACTTCCGTTTCAAACATCCTGTTCCTTTGCCCACTGCTCGTAGGTCTTCATGCGGAGGCGGGGGCGGGCGTGCTTGTAGTGCAGGTAATAGGTCAGGCCCGTGGGTGCGGTCAACGGTTGCACGCTGATGAGCTTATCCGCGATCAGTTGGGGGTAGATACGCCGGACGAGGGGAATTTGGAAGCGCTTGAAGTCGCCGTCACCGCACCATTCCTTGTATGTTCGCATGTCGTCCCTGATAAAAATAGGCGGGGCCGTCCGCCCCGCCCTAAGTCTCTATTCGTCTTCGTCGCACCCCACCTGCAAGTAAATCGGGTCGCAGGCGTTTTCGGGTTCGACAATTTTGAGGACGTGTCCCCCGTTGGCGATGACCTCGTGGACGATGGCCCGCCTTGCCTCCTCGTCGCTCTCCTGTTGCTTCACTGACACATTGGCCGTTATCGACCATCCGTGTGCGTCCACCAGCGTGACGGAGAAAATCCACTCCATCATAGGATTCCCCCAAAATGGTGCTACATCGGTAAATCTCCCTTGGGCAAAGGAACGTTGCTTGCGAGGGCCGCTAAGTAAATATTAACCGCCCTCAGAGAAATATCAAGAGCGGATCGAGCGCTGCGCATCTTCGAGCCAGCCCTGCTCCTTTAATCCCTGGCACTGGCTGCACAGCTTGTAGGGCGTGAAAAGGTAGTTCTCCGGCAACACTTCCGTCGCCACCCCGCAGGCACCGCAGTAGTAATACATATCGGAGCCGGCTGGCAACTTCTGGTTTTCGATGTGTTCGATTTGAGCGGCGCTCTCCACACGCTTGGCATACTGCCGGATCGCTTCTTCCTTCGCGTATTCCAGATCGGTCTTGGCCATATGATTGAGGGGGTTGGAGGACGACTGACGACCGACCCTAACCTTATAACGAGGTCGGGCCGGGATGTCAAGAAGGCAAAACGCATTTAATCTTTTTTTCAGATATGGCGTCGATCTGGCGGGTGAACTCATCCACAAGCTTGAGCAATTCCTGGTCCAAGCGGCGTTCCTCGTCCTCGGTCAAAAGCGACTTCAGCCGCCGCTTGTCCTTCTGGTGCTGCTTCTTACCTTCATGGCGAATATTGCGCATCGCCACCCGCGACTCCTCGGCCAACTTGCGCACCTGGGCGACGACTTTTTCAATCTGCCCGGAATCCATGCGGGGCAGGTTGGCGTACACGCAGTCGTCACCGCCGTAGGTGCTGATTCCCTGGGCGTCCAGGGCCTTGCGGATGTCCTTGCCGGCTTCGCGGTCGTGGGGGCGAATGGAAACCGCGTTATGCGGTGCCGGCATGACATATGCAAGCTTGCCGATGGCCTCACTGGAGCCTTTGAATTTCACCCGCAGGCTCTCGATGAGGGTGATGGTGTCGCCGCCTCGTAAATTGAAAATCGCGTCCTTGAAGTGCGTCAAACTGCGCTCCATCTTGGCACGACAAATTTGAATTAGCTCTTTCATTATTGGCCCACCCTGGATATTATAATATGTCCGAGGTTTCAACTACAGGAGATAATGATGAAATATCTGTTTGCGTTCATCGGATTGCTGGCCCTGGTGTCCTTCTCTGCCGCCCAGCACCACCAGCCGGGCCACCCTGGAGGACAAAGGCCACATATTCAACATCAACCCAGCCATCTGCACCCGGAACACCAGCACATAAGACCCCACGACCACCGCAAGGGCGACCACCATCGCCCCAAGGGCGTCCACCCGCTCCACAGGGGCCACAAGCGGGTCCATGACAAGATTTACCACAAGCACCACGGTCACCATTTCAAATACGGCTACTACTACCGTGGTCCGAATCACTACCACTGGAGCAGCTACTTCTGGAGCAACAGATTGGGCTGTTACTTGTATTATGACCAAGGCGTGTCGTGTTACTATTACTGGTGCGCCCCGCACTACTGCTATTATCCCGTGACCTACTGTCCGGTCGGTTACGTCTTTGCCTTTGTGGCTCAGCCCGTGCCGCCGGCCACGCCGCCGCCACTGCCACCCGACTCCGATGAGGACGAAGGGCCTCCGGGAAAAGGGCCTCCCGGCAAGTAAACAAAAAGGGGCGAGTCAGCGACTCGCCCCTTTTTGTTTTAGAGTTGGATGGTGTTATAGCACTGGTCCCTCGCCAGCTTCTTGGCCATGTTCAGACAGGCTTGCCAGTCGCCGGTTTCCGACATCCCCTTTACAAAATACATCTTGCCCTCCTTGTCCGTGCAGCCCACGGTGCAGCCCGTTATATTACCCTGGCCGTCCGTTTTATAGCGGAACATCGCCTGGTCGCCGTACATTTCACGCAGCATACGGTTGACGGTTTCCACGGAAAGTTTGCGCGTGGCCATCACTCCTCCAGATGGTATTACCGATGCCCCGCTTTGGTAGGTTTTGCGGTCGCGGGTGCAGGGACGATTCGCCCATCGGCACCTACATAGAACTTCTTTTGCTGGGCGTTTTCGACCAGGGTTCTGCCGTCCAGACCATGCCCCAAGACCTTCCAGCCTTGCTCACGCAGCATCCCCAGCGTCTCTAGTTGAACCGTCGTAGCCATAAGTGGAGCCTAGCGGATTTGAACCGCTAATCCGACAATGCCATTGTCGTGTGATCCCATTTCACTAAGGCCCCTAAACCGGGAAAAACAGCAGATCAGCACTCACCGACGCCCCGGAAGATAAGGCGGCAGTTCCGTGTTGATTGCCCGTAAGGGACGCCGTTACAACACCCCCGCCGGATATTTGCGCCGCGCCTGCCAGCAACGCCTGATCCCCTGGCACATAGATGCTCGTGTCAAAAGGCGGCTGAACCAAATAATATGGATTGTCCTGGGTGTAGAGGGCGATAATATCATTCTGAGCGGCGTTGAGCGCCGCTCCCGTCGCCCCGGACTGATAAACGCTCCAGTCCATCACGAAAATGGCACCGGCGTTAGAGCCAAAGTCCCCCAAATACTTCCTGGGAACCTTGCCGGGGATAGAGGCGGATATATCAGTCCAGACGTTGGTGTGTTGGGCGGTGGTGAGCTTGGCCACGTCCTTATAAATATCGGCCAACAGACGGGAACTTCGCTCCCCGACATTCAGGGTCATGGCGAAGTTATCCCCCTGCGTTATTTGAGCGCTGGTGGCCTCAACCTTGTAGTCGATGCGCACCACATGACCGTCCGGGCGAACTACCACATGCCCCGACTGGTCACCGCCGGTAACGTCCGCAACGCTCCAGTGCGGGATGCCGTTGGTGGTGAGCGCTTTATCAAGCCTCTGGAGAAAGTTGGATTCCACTCCTCACCTTCCCCTTATGCCGCCCCGCCGCCAGGCAGAGGCGGCGGTATCGACACAACAACCTCGGCCTTGGGTGCCCATTTCTTAATCAGGTCGATGTCCGTCAACGCGGACGCCAGACTGTCGTAGGATTGCGGAGGGGCGCACAGGGTCGAGCCGTCGTTCCGCCGCAACTCCCAATTGAACACGTCCTCTTTGACAACTACCAGAAAATACATAGTCCTCCTTCGTTCCAGTGGAGCGTAGGGGAGTTGCACCCCTATTTCCTGGTTGCGACCCAGGCGGATTCCTGTTATCCGAACGCCCCAATGATCTATTTATGCAGTTTGGCCAGATATTCCCGCCTCGGCCTGGGCTTTGTTATATTCCGCCATGCACTTGAGGCAGACCGCGATTTCCGCATCAATTTGCTGACCCCAGCCGCCCTTGTCGTCCAGCCACTTCACCGTCTTCTTGCCCTTCTCGTAAACGACTTTTTTGTTGACATTGCGGCGGTGCGGGAACTGGTAAGGCCGCTTGATGACGATGAGTTGCCGTGACACCCCCTTGGGCACCTGCGCTCCACACTTCTGACAACGATACATAAATGCCCTTATGTGTCTCCGGGGGCGGGCTGGCCCGGAGGGTTAAACCTTTCCTTTATTATAGCGTTTAGACCTGCGGTTTCTTGTTTTGACGACATTCCTCCGTGCGCCAGTCGTCCTCGAAGAACCACTGCGCATGACAAATGTAACAGAAACGCCCGACGACGTGCTTGTAATCGTGCTGCATACACCCCAGGGTGCCCCAATTCCTGGGGCTGTGGCGGCAAGGCTTGCCTTTGTTGGGGTAGACAACTTCAGACAGGACTTCCTTGCGGATTTCGCCGGTCTGGACCTTCTCCTCCAGGTCTGCGATGATCTCTCGCGCCTTATCCTTGCTGATCTTCTTTTTCATTATGCCAATCCAGTTGCCCTTCCAATTCGGGCCGTTCCTCGCGCAACTCAAAGGCCAATATATTACGGCCTCGGTCGCGGGTCGGCCAGATGATAACCTGATCCCCGTCAGGATTGGTGATCGTGAAAATGGGCAACTCGTCTTCCGGCGTCGTGTTCTTGCGCCACTCGATGTCTTCCAGTTCCACCCACTCGATCTGGTTGGGCGGCATCAATTCCAGAAACGTGCGGACCAGGGCCTCCACTCGCGCCTGACCGATACGCTCAACAAGCGCCGCACTGGCCAGGTAGCCGATGTCGCCAACCAGCCGCATCGGTCCCTGCATGGTCATGGCTAACTCCGCGTGAGAAGGGCGACGGCGATGGGAATGCCAATCCCGAAAACCACAATGCAGAGGAAAATAATCAACTCCCGCCAACCCCAATCCGCCCCTGGGGCCTTGGGGCGGGTACGGTCTTCACGACAATGGGCTGCGGCGCGACCGGCGGTGATGGGCGTGTTGGCTTCAATCTCGGCGGCGCGGCGAAATTCGTCCGTGATCTGTTCCACGTCTTAGCTCTCCACGTCAATGTCCTCGTCCCCGCCCCCGCCCCGCTCACGGAGCATTTCCTTGAGGACTTCCATGAGCCGCTTCTGGCCGTTCTTGTCTTTCAGGTCCAGTTCCACAATGCGGTCGGCAACTTGGACCAGTTTCTCCGGCACTTGGGTGCCCGGCGGGATGACGGCGATTATGGGCTTATTGTACATGATGGCGAAGCCCAACTCCACGGCGAACTTCACGTCCGTCTTGAAGGCGTTCGCCGGGGTGAGCGACACGAAGATGTGGCTGCCCTCGATCTTGGGGATCAGGGACTTGATGCAGTGTTGCTTCCAGCGCTCGAAGCTGGGGTCGCCGTCCGGCCACTGAAACGGTTCCGACTTGCCCGGCTTGTTATTCTTGTTGTTCTTGCGCCTCATCCTCAAATCTCCTCGATGGTAACCCGCACTCGCTTGCCCTCGATCTGGCGAGCCTCGCGGTGTTCACAGTTCTCGTCCCAGCTTTGGATGCGGACGAACATCTGGCCCTGCGGGTTGGGCGGGGCCTCGTCACTAATCGTGGCGATCAACGCCTGCCCGCCGTCCTCCTCCTTGAACTTCCGGCAATTCTCCGGCCAGTCGGTTTCACAAAAGCCCTCAAATACCTTCTTGAACGGCATCGCCTTCCCCCTTTACGTCGTTGGTCCGAATAATTTCCACGATGGCGACCCGGACGATCTCATTGACGGGCCGCTCGAACAAGTCCGCGAAGGCCGGATCATGTTGCATCTTTTGGAGCATTTTGTCAAGCTCCCCCACGTCAACGTACTGGCCCGAAACCTTGATGTCCGGGGGAATCTGATCGAAGTGCGCCGGCTTGGTAGGCCGGAAGTCGTAGAAATTGATGGTACAAAAGTTCTGGAGCCGCGACATCAAGACGCCCGGCTCCTCCAACTTTTTGAGAAATTCTCGGCTCATCGGGCGCGAATCTCCAGGTGTTTGAGGTCGCAGACGTAATCCAGGGGGCGACAGCCTTTTATTTCCCGAAGCCCGCCGCACACGCTGCGGATGTGCTGCTGGCCGTCGTGTTCCTCGAAGCGGTAGAAATATTCGACCTGACCCATTTCTTGTATCACGAAAGCACGCCCCGGCACCCACACCTGGGCGTCCTCACCCATCTCATACAGGGTCATGCCACCGTCATTCTCCTTGCGTTCGCTGAAGGTAACCAGATAGCGCTTGCCCTCGTAGGCGACATGCAAGCCCTCCTGGCCCCATTGGAAGTAGCCAAGCACCTGGGCCACTCCAGGTTGAATGGCCAGCGCCTTGGCAGTGCCCACGACCAGTGCTTCTAAACTCATGGCGTCCTCCAGTGGGCGTGGTAGGGAACGATCCTACGTCCTTCCGCTTAGCCGCGTAGGCTCACTATAATGCCGAGTTACCCCGGCACCCCCGGCCTCGCGGAGTCCTGCCGCACACGCCCTTATTTCTCGTGTTGTCCGTGCCAACCGCAGTCGTCGCACCATTCGTGAACGACCACCTTCTCCTCGGTCCTGTCCTCGACCGTCTCGCCGTCAACGACCTTCTTGACGGTCTTCTTTTCCTTACGCACAGACCGGCTGGTTTTTTGCGAGCCGCAACGTGGACAGTTCATGACACCCCCTGGTCCTGGGCCTCGTCAATCGCCACTTCGCCAAGGTTGCTGCCCATCAGCGCCCGGCGGGCGATCTCGTACTGGCTCATCATGTACTCGGCAATGCACCCTCCCCAATCCTGCCGCCCTGCGCAATCCTCGCAGCGAGTGATGTAGGCCGCACCAACCCGCTCGATGACGGCGACCATCAGTTGGTTGTCACGGTGCTTTTGCTTCAAGTCCTCGATGGTGGTGGCCGGAAGCTGGATGACGATGCAGGGCTTGTCCTCCTGACAAAAGAAGCAGTTCCGCATCTTGGGAACGTTGGGCTGCCAGTTTGGCATTCGCTCTCCTTAGAAACCCGACGCATGGGCGTCGTAATACTCCAACCGAACGGGAAAGGTTTTTTGCGGGGCCTGGGCGAAGTCGGGGTCCGCCGAGAAGTCCAAATATGCGACCGGGAACTTTTCGTAGGAGCGGTCAGTCCAGTCCGCGATTTGCCCGTGTGTTTTGAAAAAGGCGTGCCAGCCGTTCCAGTCGTCATACTGGCTCTGCTGGAGGGACAGATAATAGTTGCCCTCGTCGCCGCCAATATTGACGTAAGGGGGCTTGTAACCGCCGATCAGCAACATCAACTTCTTCGATGCCAGGATGGCGTAATACTGCGCCAGCTTGTTCCGCAGGGCCTTCTGCGCCCGGACGAGGTTGTAGGCGTCCGTTTCCTCGGAATATGCAACCAGGAGGGGGAGAAGGTCGTCAATTTGTTGTTTGTAGGAGGGGTCGATGGAGAAAGGTTGTCGCTCCGGCGGGGCGAGCGGCTGCATCTGGGCGACCCGCACAATGGCGTCCTTCAACGACACCTTGCGACGATCCCAGACTGCGCGGAAGGCAGGCTCGTCACACCAATTTCCCAGGACGTTCCACTCGTCATGGAACTCACCCCAGCCCTCCGGCCAGGTTTGATCGGTAGGCAACGACCTCTGCACCGGCGGGTCACACTCCCGGCAATCGTCGTGGAAGACGAGAAAGATTTCATCATCCGTCGCCGTGAGGAATCGCTCGCGGTCGGCAAGAAGCTGCTTCACCGCCTCAGTCGGCGGGCCGTACATTTCCTCCAGGTCTTCCTCGTCCTGAGCGTTGCGGAACGCCTCCCGCAGCCCTTCGATTTCCTCGCGGACCTCGGCCTCGGTGGCACCCCGCCGTACCTGTACGCTCTGAAGCGGGCGCTCGGCCAGGCCGACCTCGCAGGACTCGTTCTCCCGCTCGATGTAGTCGTAGGTGTCGTCCCGGTAGGTGCAGAAGGCACGCATCTGCTCCTGCTGGATGGGACCGAAAGCAGGTTGGTAATCGTCTTTCATAGTAGCCCCGCCAGGAATCGAACCCGGACCTGTTCTTTAGGAAAGAACCGTGCTTTCCGTTACACCACGGGGCCATCGCCATTCTATCGCTTCTGCATGTGAATCATAGCCCGATTTATGTCCGCGTGGGCACCAGGGTAATCCTCCGTGCAGGGAATGTGGAATTCCATCGGGAATCCCTTGTCCCGCAGCCGCAATGCCAAGTGGTGCATCTCCGGGCTGGTAATCGGATACTCGTCGCCGTCCACCTTGATGGAGTCGTAGCACCAGAAGCCTTTCTCCAGACAGACCTTGTGTTCCATCGGGTACATCAGGCCGATCCAGATGTCGGGCTGCCCGTCCTCACAGCAGCAGACCATGTGCTGTTCGCCGCACTCGGAACACCGGGCGATGTCGCATCCGCCCAGGTGTTTTTCTCCCACCGCTACATTACAGTCGGGACACTGCGGTTGTAAAGTGTCCTCGAAGTGAGACAGCCAGGGGTGGACCTTCAACACCTGCTCGAAGTGGTCCATTTTATTTCTCCACCAACATGGGGAGCAGCAGGAACCGCATCTGGCTGTCAGGGGCGATAACCTCGGCGTCACGCCCTACCTGTGCGATCTTTTCATCAAGAAACTTCACGGCCCGGCAATCCTCGCCGCCGAACGCCGCGCACAGGTCGCGGTACTCTCCTAACGTGGAGGGACAAGGCTCGCCACTGTCATCGGCGGTACGCATCTTTCGACCTTCCAATTCTCGCCTGCATGTGATAAATACGATGTATGCAGGCATTTCAAAGGAGTTGCATATGCCTTTCCACGACGACGCTCCCAAGCTCGTGGCCCTGGCCAAATCTTTCGTCCCCTCTGATAAACAAAAGGACTTTTTCGTTAAATTGGATGAGGACTTAGGCCAGAAGTCTTCAGACGCCAACGTGAAGCAACTGTTCGCTGCCGCCCGTCTCATCGTTGACCCGCCTTTTGTGCCAGCCCCCTTCGCTTTATGGGTGGCATTTTACGCCCTGGTCGGGGCACATTTAACCCTGGTATTCGCGGTTATCCTGTCCTTCTTTCTGCTGCCCTTTTACGCCCCCTGGTATATCGCCCTGCCGCTCATGGCTTTCATCTGGTTCTTCTCCACCACCAGCGTCGAATGCAAACTCACCCAGCTTGAGAACGTCATCCGCAAGCGGCTGGGCCTGAAACGGATTGGCGGTTTTGTGGGCCATTACCTGATCCGGCCCGCGAGGAGGATGGCCCGTCGAGCGGCCAACATGCAGATGCCCAAAATGCCAAAGATAAACCTGCGAGTCTGGAAATATTCTAACCGAAAGCGACGGTTAGATACTCCTGTATTTAATGAGAAACCGTCAAAAACAGCTTGAGTACCAGAGGGCGTGGTACGCTCGCAATAAGCAGAAACAACTCGCGTGGAACAGGGATCGCAAAGAAAAAATGAAACTATGGTGGCAGGAGCTTAAATCCAGTCTCCACTGCGCCCGGTGCCCTGAGAACCACCTGCCGCCCTAGACTTTCACCACCAGAACCAGTCCCAGAAAGACCGCGACCTGGGAAACTGCGTCGGACGCGGTTGGTCAAAGGAGAGGATACTGGATGAAGTCGCCAAATGTACCGTCCTTTGCTCCAACTGCCACCGGAAACTTCATTGGGAAGAAGATCAAGCACCCCCGCCAGGACTTGCACCCGGAATTTCTGGTTAGAAGCCAGACGTGATGTCTCTTTCACCACGGGGGCAGGTACTCCTACATAGTAGCAATGGCCTCCAATTTAGTCAACGCCCGCGAACTCCTCCTCTGGATACGCCACTACCGTACACTCGTAATCCCGGTAGCCCGGTCCATAGAAGTAGAAGGAGATTCCGTCCTTTCGCTGCTCCCACTGGCCACGCCTCCACACAATCTCCCCCACCGACACGGTGAAGGTCTGGTACGTCCGACCCTCGTACTCATGGTCCTGGTAGTGCAGGATCGAGGAAATAAACTGCCCCCGGTCGTCCTGCCGGTCAGTGGGGAGCGTCTTGGGGAGCGTCTTGGGGGGCGATTCGCTGGCCCTGGGGCCGCTTCTCGCACCAATGCGTTGCCAGATGCGTTTGTCCATGCCGCTACTATAGTGCGGCGGGGGGAGCTTGTAAAGAAAGGATTGGGCCTGCGGTCGCGCTCACGGCACGGAGGACATAGCCTCGCCAGCCGCTTGCTCCCTTATTTGGTTCGGGAGGAATCCCCGCTCACGTTGCGGCCCGCAACGGGCACCCCTCCAGCCGGGTAGCCTTAATCGACCCCCACTGCCGGAGGATCGCTGCTGAGCGCTTGGCCATTGCCGGACGCACTGGAGGAGTTTGCCAGTCAACTTCGATCCAGCGCCCGGCCCGTCCCTTGCGTAAACCACGATTTCCTCCCTCCCCCTGCGCTCTCAACCCAGCAACAAACCCAGCAGACAGCCAAGAAGGGCGGCAAGCGTGCCCATCAGGATGCCCGCCGCAAACCGATCACCCTTCGGAGGGGCCTGGGCAGGGGTCAGGGCCATCCGACTTTTCAAAAGCTCGAAAGCTTCGCTAGGTTTCGTATCCATCGTATTTCCCGTAGGTCGCAGGACACTCCGGGCAGCGTTTGGCCTTGTGCCGCTCGAAGCGCACTTTCTGGCGTTTCAAAAAACGATGGTAACGGCTGCCACTCCAGCCGTCCGCCTGCTCCACCTTGGCGTGGCCACGATGGTCACGGCGGGCCTTGCTCTCCTGTTCCATTCACAACCTCCGCGACCGCCTGGTAGCAGGCGTAAGCGATAATAACGTGGTTCCAGTGTTCGTAGTCGTAGCCGCTTATATCCCGCGCCTCCCACAACTGCTCGATTTTTTCAAAACGAGCGGCGGCGTCGGGGAGCAGCACCAGAGGGTCGGGGAGCCAGTGGTGTTCCTGGCACTTCGGGCAGAAGAAGAAGACTGGCTTCATGGTCGCCTGTCCGCCGCCTTGTTGGTCTTCTTGAGGCGGGTACGCAACTCGCGGAGTTCCCTGGCCCGTTCCTGGGGGTTCTTAATTCCCAAACCGTCCACCCACCACTCGGTCCAGCAGAGGAAACACCAGTGGCCAGGGGCGTCATACTCGACGGGGCGCTCGTGGCACTTTTCGCATTTCTCCGTCATGCTACACCGGCTTCGCCACTACGTCAAACCAAAACTCCTGGTCGTCGCCCAGGCCCGCGAACCCCACCCACTGCAAAACGGGCGGCTCGTCCACGCTTTTCTCGAAGACAAGATCGGTCGGGGTGCGGTCGAACAGGTGGATGATCCCCTGGGCACCCAGCCGCTTCAACATCAGGCGGCAGCACCGCAAGCCCTTGGGCACATCGGGGCGGGGGTCATTTTCCCCCGTGGGCTGAAGCCAAAGTTCCAGCAACAGGCGGTCCCCCTCGAATCGCTTGCCCAGGAGTATTCGCGTGCCGAGTTGGCACATTTTGGATATGCCCGTCCCGACCGGCCTTCCGTCCGGCCAGAAGAAATCGAACCCCGAATATCGAATTCGTTCATGGGAATGGTCGAGGCTACTATTCCGGCGAACCTCCACCGTAAGGCAACGTCCATGCTCGAACAACGCTCCTGGCCCTCCGGGCGGACACAATATATACCCCGTAGGGGAATCGGACCCCTGTTTTTGCCTTGAGAGGGCAATGTCCTAGACCGCTAGACGAACGGGGCATAAAACGCCTCCTAGTCCTCCCGCCGGGATTCGCACCTGGGTTTCCGCGATGTAAGCGCGGCGTCTTAACTACTGGACCACGGGAGGAATTGACCGGAGAAAAAATCGCAAAGGGAAACGTTTGGCGCTCTGCCACTGAGCTAAGGGGGAGTCAGTTTTAATTCCCCCTGCCGGGAATCGAACCCAGCGACCTCCCTCTTATGTGGAGAAGTAGCCCTTTACTGCACCGTCCGGTCAATGCGCTTTCAATTCCTTCTCGGCAGCTTTCCAGAACTCGATGTCCCGGCCTTTGGGGCACCCCGCCTGCTGCCATTTTTGTTTTGCAAGTCTTGCAATTTCGTCCTGAGTCGGCTCGCGGTGATTCCCATTCCCCCAGATCAGCCAGTGGCCGAAGACCAGGAGGTTCACCGCCGCCAGGGCCAGCATGGTAATCGCCATGCCAGGCTCCTGCCGCCTCCATTCGTACACGGCCAGCACCAACAGCGCCAGCCCGATCCATCCGTAGATCATACAGCCTATTTACCATCGTACCGAGAAAAACGCCGGTTGTAAAGTCAATACGACCGTCTGCGCCCAGCGAAAGTGTCCGTCTGCGAATTGCAAGCCGGGCAGAGGAGCCGCAAATTCTCCCGCCTGTTGTCGTCCCGCACGCCGTTGATGTGGTCGAGGATCATCACCAGGGGCTTTCCGTTCCAAACCGGGGGCTGACCGCATTCTGAACATTCGTTCTTGAGCAGGCCCTCTCTGATAAGCCGCTTCTTGAGCCTGCCCCGATCAGTCCTCGAACCCTCAACCAGCAACTCCTCCAACGGTCTGTTCAGCCTACCCCCACGGCGATTGTTTTTGTTACTTCCCCTGCCCAGGCGAATATGACTGTAATCAATATCCAGGCGATCCAGGTGCTTTTTCAGTGTGTTGCAATTGCCGCCTATATGATTCAGGCCAAAGGCTTTTAATACTTGAGCAAGGGACGAGGCGGAAGCTACAAGCGTTTTTAACTCCTCCTCGGTGATCCTGCAAATACGGCTTTGTCTCATACCATATTATATGGTAGCACAAACCATATCTGCAAGAAAGTGCAACTGCCCGGCTAGGACTCGAACCTAGACTACCGGCTCCAAAGGCCGGGGTGACTACCATTACACCACCGGGCAAATCACCAGACCGGAATGCCCTCCGCGTTCAGTTGCAGAAACTCATGCGGGTCCACAGGCTCGACCCCGCCCAGGAGGCCACCCGAATATAATACCTCACCCCGTTCCTCGTGGCAACTTTCAAACCACCAGTCGTCGGAGTCCTCGAACACCTTGGTGACCCGGACGACCTTTTTATAACCACGCGGGTGGCAGGCCCCGACCAGGCGGACATATTCGCCCTCGCGGGGAATATAATCGTTCTGCGGGTTCCAGGTGGTGAAGTGTTTCATAAGCTGCCGGGGGAGGAGTCGAACCTCCATTTGCTGGTTCAGAGCCAGCCGTCCTACCAGTTAGACGACCCGGCAGAATATATACGATCATGCGCGGCACAGTCAACGGCCTGTGGATTGGCGATCAACTCGGTCAGATGGAGAAAATGTCAATCCGCTCCTTTATGCAATATCGCTACGAATACCGCCTCTGGACTTACGCTCCCGTCGAGGGGGTGCCGGAAGGCGTGGAGATCATGGACGCCAACACCATCATCCCACATGCAGAAGTCTTCCAGTATGACCCAGGAACCTTCGGCGGCAGGCTCATGCAGGGCTTCTCCGATCTATTTCGCTACAAACTCCTTCATCAGAACGGCGGCTGGTGGGCCGACCTGGATGTTACCCTATTGCGGCCCCTGCCGGAAGCTGACTATTCTCTAGCCCGCCACTGCCACACCAACTACGTCGCTAATGTGATGCACATGCCTCAAGGATGCCCCATCATGGGAGACGCCTACCACGTTGTCAAAAAACTCATCGGCCCCAGGAACAAAAACTGGTTCCTGCCGGTGCAGGTCATGATTAACCTGCTGGAAATCGCGGACGTGCCCGTTGAAGTCACAAACTTCGGTCACGACTTCTGGCCCAACCTCAACCGCCTTATCATGGAGCCTTGCACCGCACCCGACTGGAACGGGGTCCACTGGTGCGCGTCGAATTGGAGATTCAACGGTTTCGACCCGGAGGCCCCGCCCCACGGTGGATTGTATAGCAAACTATGCCGGTATTTCAACGGTTCTTCTTGGGCGACGGCAGGGGCTTGAACTTGGGGTTGAGCCGGGACTTCGGCCCGTAGATGACGTTGGGCAACACGACGTATACCAGACCGTTCCACTCCCGCCAAAACTTCTCTTTGGACCACTTCCTCACCTTGAGGGCGTGCTGGCCGCTATTGTCAATGACTCGCACGAACTCGGCCTCGTAGTGGACCAGTACCAGGACATGCCCATCAGTGCCAATGGCGCAGCCATAGCCGTTTTTGCAGGCCCACCGGATCAGGTGCGTTTGGTAGGTTTTCTTGGGCTGGAAATAGAAGGCAATCTTCTTGGTCATCATGGCTTTAACGGCCATGTCGGGGCTGGCCCCGTACTTGAAGGACGGGTACAGTTTGTACCCGTTGGGCACCCGGTTATGAAGGCAGAGGGTGGTGAGACTGCACCAGACGCAACTGCCGTCCTTGTTCCGAATCCGGTGTTCCTGCTTGATTATAACCTGGACTTGACGCGGTGGCTCGGCGGCGATCATTGACACCGCCAACAACAACGCCATCATAAAGGGTGGTTCCTTTCTGGGAATAAAGCCACCCTATTATATCAGTCCTTTTGGTTGCTAAAGAAGGTGTCCCATACTAGGAAGACGCCCCAAATAACGACCCAAAGTGCCACGGCCAGGACATAAATTACGACATCCTCGACCTTAGTTTGCCAACGGCTCCAATTCATTTTCACTTATCATCTGCCAGAACGGGCACTCGCCCCGCATCTGCCAGAACACGCGATATTGCCAGGTCCAGCCGTTCTCGGCCCACTGCCGCTCCAGTACCGTCATTTCCTTCCGACCCGCCGTGCGCATCGCCCGGTCGCCAATTTGAAATCGAGGCTGCGGGATTATCCTGATTTTTGTCTCCATTGTTCTTCTGCCCATTCCTTTATGTTGGAGGTCGTGACATAATATCGCTGGCCACAACCTAGACACCAACATTTTTCGGGGTGTAGGGCATAGTTTTCAAGGCTCATCCACATTTTTACGATGCCAGGGTCGCCGTCCTCGTCAATGCAATAACGGCACTTCCCGGAGTGGGCGTAGAATTCGATCTCCTCTGGGGGGAATTGGTGCCGTTGCAGGGGAAGTTTCTCAGGCATGATGACCTTGGGAAAGAGTGACCGCCGGGACTCGAACCCGGACTTCAGCCTCCGGTAGCGCAAAGTGCATAGCTGCGTGCTGCCTACGAGGGGTTCGCGCCTGAGTAATCAACAGCCTATTTCGGACGCCCTACTGGCTCCTTGCTCCCATCAGCCTGTCGGCCCTTTCAGCCGCTCACGGTTTTTAAGGTTGCCCTTTGCGCTGTTACTGATGGCCCTGGGGAGTCTTCGGACGGCCCTTTACTGCTGGCTTTCGCCAGACCACTACTGGCCCCGCTATTCACACTACGGTCACATTATATCTATTCATCCAGGTCGCAGGTTTTCATCCCGTAATCGCAACCGGCGGTCGCGCCGGTGTAGTTGATGAAGTCCACGATAATGGCCCGGTCCACTTCGTCCAGGTCGTCGTTCATGGCGATCATCCTGGCTATAAAAGACATTTTACCCAGGATGGTGCCCGTGTGGAAGTCCCCGCCCCAGAATCCCGGACTTTCCTCGCACCGCTCGATGAACTTCTCGATGGTGTCGCGGAGGCGAAAATCTGACGGTTGGTGGCCGTGGCACTCGTTCATGTGCGAGTTCTTGGCCACGCCATCAAAGTTGTCCTCCAGGTACGTTTCCACCCGCAACCTCATGGCCTGGATGACCGAGGCGGCGTCGTGGACCTGGCCGACACCCGGATGATCGAATGGACTCATGCCCCCACCCCCATCACCTGACGAATGTGTTCGATGCCGGCGGCGTGGACGTACTGCACGTTCTGCCGAGTTACCTGCCGATTGGGCCATTGCTCCCCGATCTTCTCAAAGGTCAATGGCTCACCGTCCTCCAGTCCGTAATGCAGGCACAGGACACGTCGCTCGCGTTCGGGCAACTGTCGCAGACCGTGTTCCAGGGCCTCCAGGTCGATCCATTTGGTATCCAGGCCGGTGGCCAGCACCAGCATGGCATCCTCGACCTTGCGCCGCGCCATACGACGGACCTGTTGCGCCTTCTTGGCTGACCGCCTCCGCAGGCCGAACTTGCCGTCGCCAAAGGGCAATGGCTCATCATGGTCCAGACAATTGGCCAGGCGGTGGGCACACCCTGGAACGTGGATCATGTGACGGTTCCGGGTGATGGCTACGGTCATGGCGTGCTTGAGTGCCTGGCCAATGTAGGCCGGGTACGGCCCAACCGACTCGTCATAAAGCTCGTAACAGTTGCGGAGGGTAAGGTAGCCAATCTGGATGAGATCGTCAAACTCCATACCCGGCAACTGCCCGTTCCAGATGCGGGAGTACATCTTGGCCATTGCGAACACCAGGGGCATGTCCTTGCATTCGGGGTGTTTCTTCAGGTCCACGCCATCCAGGGCATAATCGTTGCTGCTTCGTGCGTAGCGCTTCATGCGATGTTCCTTCAATCCCTCAAGAATTCCATTTCTTCGGGCAGAAGGCCGCAGGTGGAATACCACCAGTCAGGGGATTTATCATGGTGGCGCTTACACATCCTTCGCGCCCGATCCAAGGTCACACGCCTTTTCTCCCTCTGTTCCTCGATCCAGTCGCCAAAAATGAATTTCTCGCTGCCGTCCAGGTACTTGAGCATACGCCGCAGCAAGCGTTGGCAAACAAACTCCCTGCCCTTGCAGCCCGGTTTTATACCGTTCTTCCGCATCACTTCCAGGGTGCGAACATGGTCCGCAACCACGGGATGGTGGTGCTGAAAAAGGGAAGTGTCGTGAATATTCTGCTTGTTCTCCAGAATAAGATGTAGACGCTCCCAGCCGAATCCCACGTCGGTGGAATGACCCAGCGTATTGACAAGATTGCCGATTTCCAGCCCGCGACTGTAGACCTCGCAGCAGTGGCCACCGATGGTGCCGTCGCTCCAGACGCACTCACTGTCGGGGACCACGGTGTAGCCGCGCCCCGTCCACAGTTCTCGGTGGTCTGGTCGGTCAGGGTGAACGTGAACGGAGTCAACTTTGATGCTCAGGTCCGAAAGGAGACAATGCCAAAGCTCAACGGACGACTGGTAGTCGTTGCCGCCAAACGAAAAATTGCCAAGCATCTCGAAATAAGTGAGATGCTGGCCGTCTCCAACAAGCTCAAGATCATTGGTGCGGACGCAAGATTGCAGGGAGCCATGCTTGCTCCCGTCTGGATTTAAGAATCTGTGCTTCACCCTCTGCATTCCAGAGCAGATGAAAAGGGTGGTGTCGTCGTCGGGGATGATGTTCGAGTCAATGACAACTGGAAACCCGAACTGCTCAAACCGGCGATAAACTAAGTCGTGGCAAGGCGGCGCATATCTACCCTCCGGGTTAGTGGTTATATCCGGCACCAGGGGCCATAGTCACTGGATTAGGCCCCCTGTCGTCCTTGCGGGACTCCCCTACTCACGGCATTCACCCTTGCGGGATACGGTTATTCTTGACGCTTCCGGGCCAGTGAAACCAGTCCTATACCATCCGACCAGCAGGTGGTGCCGAACGTAGGCCCTGGTCGGTGGGCCAGTGGGCGGCGCGGGAATCGAACCCACACCAAGCCGGTAGTTTTTACCCTGGACTCGATCTCACCAGGCGTAATTGATCCATGACGGTCTTGCCGGTGTCAGGTCCACCAGACCCGCCCTCATTCAATGAGTTTTATGAATTGGCGCTGCAACTTCGGGATCGGGAATGCGGCCCGAATCTCCTCGGTCATCTCGATGACTTTCCCGACACCGAAAAACGCCAACAGTATATCTTGTACCTCCTCCGCGCTCAAGGGACGTTCTGGGGTCACACTCAAGTGCCAGGCCGACTTGCCCACGTCGCTGTAGAGGTCCAGCGTGAACACCACGTCGAGCATCTGCTCACCGTAAGCGATCCGCCGGCCACAGCAATCTGCGCAGATGGGATTTACCATGCAGTCGTGCGGATTCTTCTGGGCAACGAGAGCCATGTCATTGGCGATGGTCCGCAGGTTCATTCTCGTGGACCTCCGTATCTTCGTTGAGGTTCAGGGGCACCTTGTCGGCCTCCAAGCCGAACTCGATATAGTACCTGCCGCCCATGATCGACGTGTTCATCTTGCCCACTTCGGTCTGGACTAACGCGCCGTCCTCGTCGCTAAGATATATCTGCGTGCTGGGATCGGCAGCGATGATTTTCAACTTCTTGTACTGGACCGCGTGCCAAGCTTTCTTGAGAATGTCGGCATCGCGGCCCCCAACGGCGGTCGGACCCATGCCTGTTAGATACCAGTGCGTCCGCCCTTCCTCGAAATCCACCTGGAAGGACACATCCTGTTCCAGCAGGCGGCGGATGAACTCAAACAACTGGAACTTGTTGTCGCCTTCATACGCGATGCGGGCCATTAGTCGTCTTCCCAGCTACAGTAGTGCTTTACCAGGACGGTGAACTTCACCATGTCGGTGTCGGAGAAACGAACCTCGTCGCCTTCCAGCAACGTGTACTTGAAAGCATCCGGGGTGGATTCTATGAGTATTTTGTGGCTGCCGCCAGGATTCTTGTTGCACTTCTTGAGGAAGCGCAACAAGGTCGGCCACAAATCGCCGTATTTGGGATTTTCAAGCGGGTCCATGCGATCTCCTCGTGGAAGTGCGGGTAGAGGGAGTCGAACCCTCGTCTTCACGTTGGAAGCGTGAAATAATGGAAACCGTTATACGATACCCGCTTCTAATTCGTCCTCGTCGTGCAGTTCGTAATGACAATTCTTGCAAAGCAAGTCACACTTTGCCATCTCTTTCCTCGTCCTCTCCGTATTTGCAAACCACGCCGGGGCGGTAATACGAAACTCCTTCTTATCCGGTTCCCGGTGGTGATAATCCAAACATGCCCCACATTTCCTGTAGCCGCATCCTTGGCATCCTACGGACTTCTTAAATTCCGCAAATGCCTTGAAGATTTCTCGCCGCCTCAAGCGAGCCGCTTTTAGGCGGTTGGATTTCTGGCATTCCGCCGAACAGTAGGTTACACCGGACTTCCGCCGGCCTGGCGGTACAGTTGCCCCGCATCCCTTACACGTTGTTTCCTGTTTCTCGCGCCACCGCCTCTGGTACTCTCTCGCCCGGACTCGGTTGGCGGCGACCCAATGTTTTGTGCGGCAGTAAGGGGAACAAAACTTTTGCTTGTTTCCCACCGGACAGCCGCATTGAATGCACTCGCCCACTGTTGCTCCGTTTTCTCAGGACACTGCTGTATTATATACACAGGTCATTACGAGAAAACGTCACCATTTTCGACAATTTTTCGGTCTTCGTAATTGCTAACTACCCGCCGGTAATATTCGAGCTTTGCACACTCCAAGGCACCAATTACCGCATTGGCCACCTTGTAGCCGAAGGGCGGGTGCTGGCGGACATAAGCCTGGCACAACTGCGTTATCAAGAAGTTCAGCGTGCCCTCGCTGTCAATCTTGACCCGGCTCATGTCCTGAACCAGTTGATTCAGCCGGTCGCGTTCTTCGACCTTTATGTAAGGCATCATGCCCTCCAGTGCGGAATACGGGAATCGAACCCGTGCCTGGACGTTGGGAACGTCCCATTCTACCATTAAACTAATTCCGCTTCAATCACGGAGTTGGCGGCTCAGACACCTTCTTGTCCCCCTCCCACAGCTTGTAGCCCCAATAGCCCATGAATGCTGAGAGCATAACCGCCAGTACGCTTGCCCACATGGGGACATGCAGACCTAAAAAGGTAATATCCGCGTCGAAAGCCAACCTTATCAAATGGGCAAAGCCCATCACCAAAAACAGCACATACGACACCAGCAAATATAACCGTACCGTCATGGTCCTCCTTTGACACGGTATATATGCCGCACGCCTTCAAACTCGTCAGGCAGGACTCGAACCTGCAACCGGGCGGTTAA
>Ga0126369_10000008_pt1 | contig 117450 bp, 147 predicted proteins | sample PanSoiMetaPlot_1_FD_109646 | JGI IMG/M metagenome (GOLD analysis project Ga0126369, IMG submission 109646) | Tropical forest soil microbial communities from Panama - MetaG Plot_1 | ecosystem: Environmental > Terrestrial > Soil > Tropical forest > Bulk soil | place: Panama | collected 2016-02-17
CGCAGTCGCCGGTCCCGGCAGCAAGGCTCCTGGCAGCATTAACGTTATGGGCGAGGGGAAATACCCCACGCGGGAATGGTTCGGCCGCATCTCGCCGGAAGGGCAGTGGGCGCCGTCGGGCAGCCTTCAGAAGGACATGGACCGGCTGCGGGCGCTGTTGGAACTGCTTTTGGAGTTCGCCAACGCCCCGGCAGAGGTCGCAAAGAAGCACGGGTCGCTCACCGGCCAGTGCTGCTTCTGCAACAAGAAGCTCACGGACGACAAGTCAGTCGCGGCTGGTTTCGGCCCCGTGTGCGCTGAGAATTTCGGGCTCAAGGCCGAGTGGAAGGCAGCTGTGGACCATGTTCTGGTCCCAACAGCCCCGGTAGCCCCGGCGACGAAGCCTGCGGTCAGCCAGCCACGTCCGGACAATGTTCTCCCGTGGGCAACGACGGCAGCCGTGGTCCTGGCGGCGTCACTGTTCAGCATGTAAATCGTCGGCGGGAAAATCACCGGCGGCCGGGACAGCAAACCGGCCGCATTTTTGTGCCCGGGTGCCCAGGTTTGATTCAGAACGACTTCCGGGTGTCCAAGGGTCACCCCGCGGTCACCGACTTAGCCTGAGGGCTCTGGATAGAGTACCTTATCCGGTCCTGGAAATAACCGTCGGCAACTCAGCGGATTTACGGCCGTTACGGGCTGTTTCGGAAAATCCGGGTGTCCGGCTGGGTAGTTTTTCGGCATCGGGGATACACCCGGCAGAAAACATCCGGTTTCAGCCTTGCATTACAGGTTTGAACCCGTGTAAACTCAGAATATGAAACGTAGTTCATCAGTCCTAGCAAGAAGGAGAAATAACCAATGAGGAAGCCGAAAGCGAAATCTATCCCGTACGACGCGGTCGTGACCACGATTCACGGCAGCAAGTTTACCTGTATCCAGCCCTGCCGTCGCAAAGACATGCTCGTCGGCATGCTGCTGGAGAGGAAGGGCCATGTCGAGGACATGATGCCCGGATTTACGTACTCGTTCTATCGCGACGAGATCGAAGAAATTTCCGAAAAATAGTTGCGTTTCAGACTTGCGCACAAGTCGAAACCTGTGTAAACTCAGATCATGGCAAGTACAATTGCAAAAGTAAATATCAGTTTCGGGCTGGTCAGCGTGCCGGTGAAGGTCACGGTGGCCGCCCGTGGAGAGAGTGTCAGCTTCAACATGCTCCACGAAGATTGCAAGCACCGCGTGAACATGAAGACGTGGTGCTCGCACTGCGACAAGGAAATCAGCCGGTCGCAGACGCTGAAGGGCCGCGAGATGCCCGACGGCAGCATGGTGGTCATCGACCCGGACGAGCTGAAGGCACTTGAACCGCGCAGCACGAAGGTGCTCGAGATTACGTCGACCTGCTCGCTGAGCGAGATCGACCCGCTCCTGTTCGACGCGAGCTACTATCTCGAAGCCGACAAGGGCGGCGCCAAGGGTTTTGCGCTCCTGGTCGCGGCGCTGAAGAAATCGAAGCGCGCGGCGATTGCGAAAATCACCATGCATCAGCGGGAGCATGTCGTGATCATCCGGCCAGTCGCCGGCGGATTGATGTTCCATACCATGTTCTACAGCGAAGAAATCCGCGAGGCGCCTGAGGTGACGAACGAGAAGGTCAACCCGGCCGAACTCGACCTTGCGGTGAAGCTGCTCGAAGTCAATGCCCAGCCGTTCGACCATGCGGCGTACAAGAACGAGTACAACGTCGCGGTTGAGGAGATGGTTGCGGCGAAGTCGAGCAAGCAGCCGGTTCTTATCACCAGCAGGAAGGAAGCCCCGGTGAAGCAGGGCGACCTCATGGAGCAGATGCGGGCGATGCTGGCAGCTGCCGAAGAGGGGAAGAAGAAAAAATCGGCGTAAGCCGAAAAATTCCCTTGTCACAGTTCGAAACCCGTGTTACTCTTGGGATGTAGTCGCAGTAAGGGTGGCCCACCCGGTAGAAGGGCAAATACATAGCGAATCCGGCGCTCTATCCGGTAAAAGGAAAAGATGTCGCACAATATCGAAAACAATCAAATCGCCTGGAAGGGCGAGACTCCCTGGCACGGCCTGGGATATCAAGTCGAGGACGGCGCAACGGGCGAACAGATGCTCGTCACCGCCGGGCTGAACTGGGATGTTGAACGTCGCCGGCTGTCGATGAATTCGACCAAGGGCGAGAAGACGCAGAAGTGGCTCGTCGAGGGCATGAAGGGCTACCGCGCGATCGTGCGGGCGGATACGAACTTCGTGTTCCAAGTCGCGACGCAGGACTACCACCCGATGCAGAACGCGGATATCGTGAATTACTTCCGCGAGTTCTGCGAAGCCGGTCACGCCTCGATGGAGACGGTCGGCGGGCTGAAGGGCGGGCGGATGGTCTGGGCGCTGGCGAAGTTGAACGGCGGCAGCAACGGGTTCGTCAACGGCAACAAAGAGGACGAGACCCGTGGGTACATGCTCATGGCTACCAGCCACGACGGCAGCATCCGGACGATCGGGATGCCGACTCAGGTTCGCGTGGTCTGCTGGAATACCCTGTCAGCCGCGGTCGGCAAGTATCTCACCACGCGCGGCGAAAAAGCCCGTGTGTCCGCCAAGCAAGCCAAAGCCGAGGGTGTGTTCCTGATGAAGCACTCCCGGAAGTGGACGGCCGAGGTTGCCAAGGAGGCGAAGGAGACGATGGGTCTGGCCATCGAGCAGATCCAGGAAGCCAACGAGCTGGCAACCACACTCTCGAAAATCGCGATCGACAACGACGGCCGCCTGGAGTTCGCGGTCCGGTTGTTCACGCCGGAGCAGGAGCTGCAGGAAGCACTCAAGCTGAAGCCACTGAAGCTCATCCCGGCGTTGATGAAGCTGCAGGACGTGAAGGAGCCGGAAAAGGTGCTCGGCCGCATCGGCCAGGGCGTTCTGGAAGCGATGGTGGATTCGCCCGGCAGCGACCTGCCCACGGCGAAGGACACGATGTGGGGCGCGCTCAACGGTGTCACGTACTACGCCGACCACATTCGCGGCAAGAATCAGGATCAGCGGCTGTACGGCAGCTGGTTCGGTCCTGGCAACACCCGGAAGCAGCGGGCCGTTAACATCCTGCTCCAGATGGCCGGCAAGAAGGTGCCGGTCGCAGCCTAGCAGCAAGCGGGGCCTGGGAAGAAATTCCCGGGCCTCATCTGCCGGGTGCATTTGGGTTACTGCCGGTTTGTTGCCATGAACCGCGCAGATTCCTTTCTTTCCTGAATGCACCCCGCAGATGAGGAGATTGATCAATGAAAAAACCAATTATTTACGGCGCATGTCTCGCGCTGGCCATTTCCAGTGCTGCCTTGATAATAAAGACCCGTAGCCAGCTGGCCGTCGGAAGCAAGCCTCCGAATCAGCTGGCTCTAGAAATCGGTGCTGAGCTAGAAGAGGGTGGCTACATAGCGGATGTGAGCATCGATGCCAGCACGTTGAATATTCGCGTGATACGGCGTCGAACGCACAACGGGGCAAGGCCCGACATGCCTGTGAATGCACTACTTCAACAGGACCAGTTAGACTGGATACTAGATTTCGTGCTGCCGGCGCAGCATGCTCGAGAACTGTGTTCTGCCGGCGTAAGTACGATCAGAGCCAGTGAGGGAGATACCGCCACTGAGCGCCCTATGAGGTGCAGGTAATGGACTCCCGGTACACGATGGCCTTGGAGCAAAGGCTCCGGTGGTTCCGGTGGGCCGATACGACGGCGCCTGAGGTCTATAAATCGCCATCGTCTGGGCGGGATTTGCGCATGTTCCGCCAGCTATTGCAGACTGGCGATACGTTCTACATGAACAGCCGGTTCTGCCAGCTGGTCGACTATGCCCGGCAGTCCATCCCAGATGATTTGAAATTCGAGCGGGAATGGTTACCAACGAAGCATGGCTGGATGTGGCTAGAAGAGCCGTTCAAGGTGCCTAAGATACACGACGCGCCTGTAGATGTTTCGCGCATGGCAATCAAGGATGTGCAGCCAAAGATATCAGCGGTTGCCTGGGCTATGATTCCGGAGGATGTGATTGCCAGTGGGAAAGTGGCGTCGGCTGTAGATGGAAGGCCCATCAAGCCGGGCGCTGTAGAGTTTGCTGTCTATCAAGACATGGATCTGTTTGCCAGGGATGTGTTGGCACATTTCGGACCAGACTGTGGCTACCATCATAAGACACAGCTATCGGGCGGATTCGGCATGTGGTCTTACTTCGTGATACAGCCGGGAGAGGACGTAATTACCCGCATTCGCGCTTTTGAAAAATTCGCTACAGAACCTGGACGGGAAGGCAGCTATGCTTTCGAGAAGACATCGGACATGCTGCATGAAATCCGGTGGATCTACACCGCCATGCACCTAATGTCGGAAAAGCTGGCGATGACGGTGGAGCACAGGGCAGAGCGCCAAACCCGCCGCCGCATGGAAAAAGAGCACACCCCTATCCAGCCGCTAGTGAGGCTGGTCACGCTGCGGCGGATGGAAGAAGCCAGAGCCGAAGGCAAGCACAGTGAAATAGACTGGCAGTGGCAGTGGCACGTGCAGGGGCACTGGCGGAAGCAGTGGTATCCGAAGGAGCAGGTGCACAAGATGAAATGGATCGAGGAGTACATCAAGGGCCCGCAGGACAAGCCGCTGAAGCCTGCCGCGATTACCGTGTATAAGGTGGAGCGATGACGTATAAATTTCGAAGAGTGGTAGCATTTAGTGTGGGAAGGGGTGTTCATGATAGACAAGAACAGATTCAGTAACAATCTTTTGACAGCGCTAGCAGCAGCGACGAAGATGCTAGAAGAAAACTGGATGCCGGGAGTAAACAATATCCTGTGTGGCAAGTTCCGGCTGTTCGCGCCGACGGAGATTCCGTACCTGAACGGTGCTAAGAAAATCACCGTGGGCAAAGCCGGGGAGCGCACGAGCACGACGCCAGTATCGGAATTCGCCATGAAGCTTGATGGCGGCAATCTGAACGAGCTGACGTACGCGATCAACGCCTATCTGTGGCAGCGCCTGGGCGGGAAGCGAACCTCCGCGTCGGTGGAGATGCCAAACGTCGAGTTGCCGTCCGGCCGCCGTCCGGTCACGCGCCTGCCAGAGATCCCGCCCTCAGGTGATCAGGCTGGGTGGTCCGCAACAAGTAACCCGGGCACCGTCATTGACGTGCCTGGACAGCTCCCACGGGCTCCAGGATCAGGGCCTCAGCACCAGCTTGGACCGTCGTCACCACAGCTTCTACCGGGTAAAGAGTAGCCTCTCCGAGGTATCGGTCCACCGACTCCGCAACGATCGTTCCTGAGGGCTCTGGACGTCGGAAAATCTGGTCAAAACACAGCAGTTACAGGCCGGATTTTCCGGGTAGTCCACAGCCATAGCCTCCGGTAAATCCCTTTCCGAAAATAAATCCGTTCTGGCACTTGTCACGGGTCCGAACCCGTGTTAACCTTGTGCCATGGAAGCACTTCAAATATCCAAAGTCACCGCCGCCTACAGCGGCAGAGCCGGGGCATGTTGCTGCGGCTGCAAGGGCAAGCATTATAGCAAGCGCCAGGGCACGCCCAACGACTTCAAGCAGATGGGGCGCATCTTCAGCAAGGTGGAAGCCCTGGTCAACGACAAGAGCTTCGAGATCAACAGCACGTACGCGGCTGCCGAAGAGGGCAACCGTCTGTACGTGGTGTATTTCGACGAAAGGTAAAAAAGCATGGCTAAGAATCTCCGCGCGAAGATCGCGCTGCAAGAGAAAGAAATCCGCCGCTGGAAAGACGCGGCCGCTGCGATGGCGATCGGCAACATTCGCTGGTCCGCCTGGCAGTCCGAGACAGCATTTCAGCCCGGCTGGCCGAAATACGAATCCCGGTGCGGGCTGCTGCCTGACCAGATCACGGTGGTGCTGCATACGCGCTACCAAACGCAGAACCAATCCGGCAGCAACGGCATTCCGGCGCCGGACGGAACCTGGCATGCGATGCGCTTCGCAGACTTTGTCGACACCGGCCACGCCTTACGCAGGCATTTCCCCGATATCCTCGAAGGAACGATGACAGACGCGTTGGTGGGCCTGGACGAAGAAAATTCGAAATAATCCTGTTTTCGGACTTGCGCACGGGTTTGAAACCGTGTAGACTTAGGACATGGTAGCAATCAAAGACATTCAAGTCGGAGACGAGGTTCTCTACACCAGCCAATGGCGCGCTTCGCGCAAGGCCGAGATCGAGGAGATCGAAGAGACAGGTTTCGTGATTTCCTCTGTCAAGAACGGCCGGGTTTGGGTCATCGACCCCGAGGGCGGCGAAAAGGAAATCGCAGTCGCGCGGCTGACGCTGCTGAACCGGGAGCAGAACTAATGAAACCGTACCACCTGATGACACCCGCGGAACGCACCGCTGCGCGGATCGCCAAGAACAAGGCGATCGACGTGCGGGTCGAAGAAGCGAAGCGGAAGCTGAAGCAGATCCGTTTGATGAAGAATTACATCGCAGCACGTGGCGCGTTTCAAGAACTGCTTAGCATGGTCTGCGAGGAAGACCGTCGTGAACTGCTGGCGATCTGGAATCGCTATGGAAGGAATTTCTAAATATGCGCGGTTCAGATTTCGATCGGTGGATCACCGGCAATTACGGCGAAGACCAGTTTCGCGACACGTTCGAATACCCGGACGATGCCATCTGCGAACCCTGCGAAGGCAGCGGCGAACTCCCAGTGGGCGAGTACGTCGAGGGGCAGTTGCGGTTCGGCTGCAAGGCGTGCAACGGGACCGGGCTGAACCCGGAGAAGAAAGCTCAGTACGATGCCAAGTACCAGAAGCAGGCAGAGGCGGAAGCCGATGCCGAGTACGCTGCGTATATGGAGAGCGTGGGCGACGAGCCAGAAGATTTTGACTAGCGCACGGGTGTCGACCTGTGTTAGAGTGGTTTAGGAGAAGATTATGAGCTACGCAGTTACAGACGCGGGTGAAGGCGACATGAAAGTCGAGCTAAAAAAGCTCGACGAGCTGGCCGACAACATCGACCAGTTAGCATCGGAAGCAAGGGATTGCGACACGCTCGCGCCTGAGGTCAAGCGTCTGCTGGATGTGGCGTGGTACTTCGCCGAGAAGGCACTGCGCGAAGTGAACGGCCGTTGCTCGGCGCACAGCAGCAGCGGGTGGTGCGCGTGTTGCGCTCACTTCAACGAACTCAAGAATAAGGCCGAGTCGGTCGGAAGGCAGCTTTGATGAGAATGGCATTCGAATACCCGGTGGGTCAGTTCACGTCGCACGAGGGCAGCCTGGTCGCCGAGGCGTCAGACCTGGGCTTACCGATCGGGAACTGGCCGAGGCAGATAACGGTGATCAGCGCTGACGGTGCTGTCACCCGGTACGCGTGGAGCACGTCAAATCGCGACCGCGAGGGCGACATGTTGTACGTCGAGTATCTGCCGGTAGCCGCCAGCCCGGCAGCCGCGAAGAAGGTGGTGGTGTTCAATGACTAAGCTGACGCTGAAGGACTTCAAGAAGAAATACGGCCTGCGCCAGCTGCCGTACTCCGATGTCCACGAATGGGCCAACCGTCGCACGGGCATTTATGTCGCACCGAACCCGGTGGGATTGAGCGTCGTTATCAGTGCCGGCCGCCGCAAGGGCCAGAGCACTATCGTCAAGACGCTCGAGGCCGCCGACAAATACCTGTCGAGGTCGAAATGAAGATGTACGTGGTCCGCTACGAAAAGAATTTCCTGTCCGGCCCCCAAGCCGGGACACCGATCCTGCTTGAGTTGACAGTGCCGGAAGAAAAGGCCATGGAATGTGTCCAGCTGCTTGAGCAGTGCAGCCAGGCCAGCCCGGGCCTGGACATTTCCAACGCCCTGCGGTACACGCTGGGCAGAATTCACGTTGAGGAGAAGGTATGATGCGCTACCGCGTGATTCCGTTTGTCTGCGAGGGTGTTCAGATGTTTACTCTCGTTCAGGAATGGTCGGAGGGTGGCAAGGTTGTACGCGACTCTCGCCAGCAGATGACGAAGGAACAGTTTTATCAGCTTCAAACGGCTGTGCTGTCCGTGAAGGACACCAAGCCCAAGCCGAAGAAGCCGCGGAGGCAAATGAGCGCCAGAGCCCTGGAAAATATCAGGGCAGCGGGAGCATATCGCAAAGAGCACGGGAATTCCCCGGCAAAACCGGAGAAAAAGTAATGGACCAAGATTACATCGCGCGCAGGCTGCGCAACATAGCCATGAACATGGACCACATGGTCAAGCAACCGATGCGCCCGGACCTTGCAGGCAACTACATGCGCCCGTGGGTAGAGGAGCTGCGGAAGCTAGCTACAGCAGTCGAGCAGCTACCTCCGCCGGGACGCATGCGGGATGCAATTAAATCGGGGCGGTGGTAAAGTGCCCAAGGTCCGATACATGCCCAAGACAGCTGTAAAGCGTATGGTGCGCAAGACGTGGCTGCTCTACATCCAAGCGGAGCAGTCGGGCATACTGGTCGACCTGGACATCTACCGCGCGCAGCGTGACATAGCCCTGAAGGCCGTGGAAGCCGGGGATCCTAAGTGGAAGAAAGAGTTCGTACTACCATAGAATAGGCTTCGCCGTAAGCCGGGTATAATCGTAGCCGGGAGGCTACGGTGTTAACTCCGGTCGAGTGCTTTAGCGTGATCATCGAAGATGCTCGCAAGGAAGAAAAGGGCAAATACGATTACGACAGGGTACACAAAGTGCTGTCGAGTATGGGTTTGACCGTAAAGGAGTGCGATCAGGTGGAGTTCATCCTGGGCTACCGTGACGAGAAGCTGCAGCTGTTGGACGTGTTCAAGAACGAGAAGTTCCGTAATCGTGGGGAGAGGCTGAAAAAAAGTTTCGAGAGGGCAGTAATGAGTGCACCTCCCAGACCACCAGCCAAACGCAGGACAGCATGACAAAACCGGCGTGTCACAAGTTCGAAACAATAAATGACCAAGGCAGGATCGAGTACTGTCCCACTTTGCTGATAAAGTGGGTAGAATAGCTAGGTGGCCCCGAGTTACGGCTCGGGGCCTTTCAATATGGGAAATCCATTTGAAGGCATGTCACGAGAGCAGTTGGAAGCCCTGGACGAGATGACACGCGTGGATGACTCAGTCGTGCGTGCAGCGATGTCCCGCGTTCCACCCAGCTGGACGATGATCCAGGAAAAGCCAGCGGGTGGAGCCTTCAAGCGCGGTAGCTTGCAAGTGCTCTTCACCGTGCAAAAGTACGAAGACAGGCGGGTGTGGCTGCATGTCAGCGTCTGCGGCAGAAAAGGCAACACATGGGGCCCGAGTGATCCACGACACGCCTCGACTTACTACCTGCCTACGTACGAAGAAATCAAGCGGGTGAAGAACGATTTCATCGGCGAGAATAAATGGGCGTACCAGATATTCGCACCTGCGAAGAAGCATGTGAACGTCAACCCGTATGTGCTGCACCTGTACGCGCTGATGGACCAGCACGATGACGGGGAGTCGGCATTGCCAGATTTCACGATGGGAGTAGGAATGCTGTAAAGGAGAGAGATAATGACGATTAGACAACTACAGATGCTTGGTGAAATTTCCCGCGCCGGGATTATGGTCGAGGAAGCTCTTACACTGAATCAGCTGACGTTCGGGTCGCTGTGCTATCAGAAGTGGGTAGTCTACACGCTTCCGGCGCAGCGGTTCGTCAAGTCCAAGCTGGGACTGCACATGGAGCACGTGTTCACGCACATCAGCCCAATACGCCAGCACAACACCGGCAAATTCTCCAAGCGGGTGCATGTCCGCCGCTGGAAAGATAACGTTGTGTCCATGCGCAAGAAGGTGGCCTGATGGTGGGATAACTACGATGGATAACCGGATGCTGACTGAAAGCGAGAAGCAAGCGCTGCTCCGCAAAGAACAGGAAATCGACGAAGCCTTGCACGTTATCCAGCCTCGCACTTGCGGCAGCTGCACGATGTGTTGCAAGATCATGGGCGTAGAGGAGCTGGGAAAACCACCGCATGAGTGGTGCCGCCATACAGATGTCGGCTACGGCTGTAGGATATATCCTGATCGCCCGCCTACGTGCAAAGAGTTCGAATGCCTGTGGCTACAGCAGACCATATTCCCCGAGGAGCTGCGGCCCGATAAATGTCGCGTCGTACTCAGCTCGCTGAGAGACGGTGACGGCCTCGTAGCTTTTGAAGATGTTGGCTATTTCGGAGCAGCACAGAAGGGCCGGATGGGCCGCGTATTGGAAAAAGCAGGACGAGCCGGAGTTCCGGTTATCATCGTGCGGGGAGACGATCGGGTCATCCTGTACAGTGGCAGCAAGACCAATCCGAAACTGGTCGAAATGATCAACCGTATCAACCAACATGGGGATGGTCCCGGCGATCAAGCCTGAGGGACCTGTGGGGCAGGAAAACAGGGGATTAAATGGCTACGTGGTTAAAAAATAGTCGTCATATCCGGCTGGGTATGCGGAACCGCGAGGCACGGCAGGCGGTTTTGGTCCGCAGCATGCACGGCGAATTCATCCGGACGGTTGCAGACGTTAGAAAATCCTCGCCGCTGAACGTTACGTTGTACCTCGATTGCGGGCACCAACAGCTTGAGCGCATGCACGGCACAGCGGGTAAGCGCCCGATTGTGCAGGGTGATAAAATCAGTTGCATCAAGTGTGCCACGCAGGCCATCGACAACGAATTATCCAAACCGTAACAGATCGAACTCTAATAGAATTAACCTGCCAGTTCCATTGGTTAGTATGCCACTGGAAGGCAGACCAGAAGGTCTGCACCATGGCACTGTGAAAGAACGGGCAAGATGAAGCTGAGTTTTGAAACGCCGCTGGTCGTAATCCACCAGCAAGCGCCGCAACCGCAAGTTGCTGTGATTACGTTTAAGACAGGAAATTTCGTTTTCGAAGGAGTGAGCATTTATATGCCAGGACAAACAGGAACACAGGCAGTATCGCAGAAAAGCTCCGCCACCATGCAGTCTGGAAGCATGGGGACGGTTTCGGTTCAATGGAAGGACGCGAGTGGCAAGCCCGTGGCAGTCGATGGCCCCACGAAGTGGAGTTCGACAGACGAGACGATCGTGCAGGTGACGGACGGGGAAACGAATCCCGGGAATCCATTGATCAACAATGTCTACGCACCGGGGCCATATGGCACTTGCGAAGTCCATGCCAACGCGGATGCTGATATCGGGCAGGGCGTCCAGCCGGTGACCGCCATTATTCAATTTACGGTCATCAGTGGGCAGGCCACGAGCGGCGAGATTACATTTACGCCGACGGGCACGCATCCGCCATCTCCCGGCGGGCCAAGCACAGCTCAGGGATTGCGACGGTAAGCTTTATAGATCGCCGGCCCTGTTTGTTGGGGCGCCTTGCTATTGGATAAGTAGGGCGCCCTATTTGTTACTCAAGATATGTAGATGTTTGATGGGTAGGCAACCTGTGTTATCGTTCTGTAAGAGGAGACGCCGCAATGCCACAGAAAGACATGAGCTCAAAGCTCGGCAGCTCACCAAGCAAGGTCATCAACCGGGTAGTTCAGAATAACAAGAACGTCCAACAGCCAGGCAAGGCGCCTGGTATCCTCAAGTCAGCTTTCAACAAGCACCCGGAGCCATGCAAGTAAATGGCAGTCAAGACGGGCGGCAAGTTCACGTCCGAAACAGCCAAGCTGTGCGGCAAGATGTCCGCCAGCCGCTTCACGCCGGCAGAGCATGAAGCGAGGGCATCGGAGCGGGGCAATATAGTGCTTCAGCGGTACGGGAAGGACTACTACTCCGCACTGAGGAAGAAGCGCAAGTAATGCTACGGCGGCCCGGGCGGAAGAAAAGAGAGCTGGAGGTGCAGCGTTTCTTCCGCAGGACCAACTGGGCAGACCTGTGGGAAGACTTCAGCACCAAGCTGAAGCCCAACGGGATGCATTGGTATAAGACGATTCGCGAATTCGTCGTAGCTCAGAAAATCAAAGACTCAGAAACCCTGCGGTTCTTGCACTATTACCTTGGACCGGAGGATATGGCAGACGAGGCAGAGCGCGCCCGCTACCCGTTCGCCAAGCCACAGGACTGGAAGAAAAGGCGTGACACGGGCGGCTGGTACTCCGACGAAGCCATCACGCAGCTGAGCCGGACTATCAGCGTCAAGATGAACGCGCTGGAAGCACTGGCAGAAGCCGGGAACAGCGTCACGCTGCGCGCCTTTGTCCGTATCAGCAACTTAATGCGTCAGCTAGACAACGCGTTTCAAGGCCGTTTCTTCGTAGATGACGTAGACTTCGCCACCAACATCGCCAGATCAGAAGCGTATCTCCGGTTGTATCACCGTGTACTGAACATGCTCGGCACCGCGCAGGATCTGTATGCAAAGTCACGCGGCATAAACTTCGATGACATGGAAGGACTGGCGCATATCCTCGCGGCCACTGCCCAGATGGCGAAGCAGGTTGGCGATAGTAGCAACAAGTACGAAAAGGCATTGGGAGCGCTGGTGCAAATGACGATGCACAAGGCTTCGGAGTACGACTTGCCGATCCCACAGGATGCCAAAGATAAGCTGATCGAAGTCACGCAGGAAGAAGATCAGCCTCCGCCCAAGAAGAAATTCCACTAACCAATTCGTTATAATCCCGGTACGATGATAAAGAATCCTCGCAAGATGGGCGAGACGCATGGCTACTGGACTGGCAATGAAGTAGAACATACGCAGTTCTACGGGCTGAAGACAGTGTTCATCAGTCGCTTCGAAAAAACAGAAGCAGTGCTCGCCAAGTACAAGGCAGCAGATGTGCCGCACGTGTTTTTCTGTCAGATCAACCCAAAATTCGGAGGCGATCTGACAGCCCTGTGCCATGCTGCTGGGAAGTTGTTACGGCAGGGGCGGTATGTTACGATAGAAGTGTCCGCTTGTGACGCTGATGCAAAAGATGCCTTAGAAACATTGCGGCTTGACTACGATCGCTTTTGTTTGCTTATGGTGGTCGAGTTATCGTCGCCGGAGGACGGTGGCTTTGCCGTGAAGGTCGCACCACCTGTGGTGTTCGATGGGAATGTCGCACCGGGTGTCATGACAGCCTCGATCGAGCGCATGGAAAAAGGGCTTACGCGCTGGGAAGAATATGTCGGAGATAAAGATGGAGAACCGCTATGATAAAAGAGATGCCGGGAGTTAGCATAATCGTCGGATGTTTTATGCAGGAGAAGTACCTTGAGCAAGCTTACTGGTCTGCGGTCAATCAGGACTACGATGGGCCGCTGCAGGTGTACATCAACCACGACGGCTGTGATACTGGGAAAAATACGAGTGCCTCGAAAGCCAGAAACAGAGCTATATCGTACGAAGCTGTCCATGACTGGATTATCTGCCTGGACGCAGATGACTTACTGCCTAGCAATTATGTCACCACGCTGATGGATCATCTGGTGAGTGATACGTACAATATCACCAATGGCATCGCGGGCTGCCCGGTGCAGTTCATCTCCGGTAGAAATCTTGCACGGTTTGGTAATGTCGATGCAGACACTTACTATCTGTCCGATTTCACGACGGAGGTGCCACCGATCCCGTCATCCGCGTTGTTTCACAGGATAGCGTGGTCAGAAGTAAACGGCTACGACGAAAGCCTGCGGTCGATGGAAGACTTTGATTTCTGGTACAAGCTGCTGAGCAGAGAGGGGGCTGCCTACTTCCACACGAAAGATACCTGCTTACTCAAGAACAACGATGGCAACGGGAAAGTGCACCGTACGCCTCAGCGTGTACGGCAAGCAACGATTCAGCACATGAACAAGATGTATGGGCTAACCTTAGAAGCGCCACAGGTGATCCAATGATAGATGAGAAGGACGATCAGCTGATGCTTGAAAAGATGACAGATGAACAACTGCTAGAAGACCGTGAAATCGTGTCTGTTACACCTGCAACAGACAAAACTTGGAACGTAATGCTTAGCTGCTCCCACCAAGCAATCTTCGCGATACAGCCATATGTGGGCAGTACATTAAAGTGCGCACAATGCGTAGAGCTGCTCCTAATCCGGCATAAGTCCCGTATCAGAAACGCGAAGGCATGAAATTGTGTTATAAGTAACTGCATGAAGCTCGCCACGGCCATCGCCTATGTAGCTGCCCAGAACGCGCCTACTCAGAAGTCGGTGACTCACAGTGGAATGAGCATAGCCATCGAGCATCCGAAGGGATCGATGCGCGAAATCAAGAACGATGATGGCCAGACGGTCTGGAAAAAGCAGATGCAGTACGATTACGGCTACATCCGGAATACGCAAGGCCGTGACGGTGACGAGATCGATGTAATGATGGGGCCGCTTCAGCAATGCAGTGATGCTTATGTAATCCACATGGTTGATATGGGCCCGGATGTATCCGAGAGACAAGACGAAGACAAAGTGATGTTGGGCTTCCCATCCGCGGGAGCTGCACGGCAGGCATTCCACTCGCACTATCCGCCAGACTTCTACGGCGGCATGACAGTGGTGCCGGTGTCGGAGTTCAAGCAGCGCGCGATGGGCAAGCAGGTGGCTAATTTTGCAGTGTGAAAGATATCGAAGAGTAGTTGCATTCTAATTTTTTGGAGGTAGCAAATGCAATTCAGCGGGGCTATTATCGGCGAGCTAACGCAGATCCCTGCTCTCGATGCTGCCGGCGACTTTCACCTGCTCAGAGTCAATTTGGTGCGTGCGGGATGCCCGAAGACCTTGCTTGCCACGCGAGCAAATACGATGGCAGAAATGCCGATCGTCATCGCACATAACCGCGAGAAGCACGGCTGGATAGAAAAGACTCAGTATTGCCCAAAGGCAGTGGTGGTCGCAGGAGCTGACCGCAGGGCCGTGCTCCTGAAAAATTCTATCTTAGCTTCATGGGCATGGGTGGAAGCAGGCGCCATGAAAGCAAACGACGAGGCAATGGGCACATACGAGCTGTCGCAGAAGCTGACGCACGCACTTGCCCGCAAGTATGTCGGGCCACAGCTCAACTACCAGGAGTTGCCGTTCCTTGCAGAGGCCTACCCGTTCGAAAATGTCTGTGTGTTCGGCTTCCGCAACGGCATGTACCGCCAGGCATTCGCCTTGAGCAACGAAGATAGAAATGTCTCGCTGGTCGGCCCGGTGGTGCGTGCAGACATGGGTATCGTCAACGCCTGCACGGACGTGATGCCGCTGTCGCAGACCGGAGCACGCTATGCCTGGGCACCTGTGCACGGACACCATAACATCGTTTCAATGGGCGCTAAGAATTCGGAATTGTATATCCAGATCATCAGAAACTGGGATAACATCAACGAAGCGGCAGACGCATACGTCGAAGCCGTAAAGCATGGCCTCTACACGCCTATGACGCCGTCGTTTCAGCCGGTAGCAATTCCGGCCAACCACAAGCCCTACACAGCTTTGGCAGCGCAGGGAATTCCGCCAGCAGATTTTGCCATCTGGTCAGAAGCTGCGCAGAAGAAGATCAAGGATGAAAAAGCCCTGCGGAAGAACCTGAAGACGCCGTTCGGAAACACGAGCAAGACGCCGACGAGCAAGAAGGGCTGGCTCAACAAAGCAAAGGCTACAGGCGACAGCACGGGCATGGGGCTGTAGGGCCCTGGGGATGGGGCCAACGATCGTGCCTGCCGTGCCGTAGGGGCGGAAAATATGCGATTGTGGGATGCAGTAAGGCTTACCATCATGGCTGACGGGAGCACAGGCGAGTGGTTCGAAACTTATTACGGGTTTCAGCAGCCGCCTACGTTCCATCCGCCTTCGCTAAAAAATCCCTTGCCCGTGCCGACACATCATCCGCATGATGGCTGGCGTAAGAACGACCCTGCCGGATTGAAGACGCGATCGCGAGAAGACTTAGTCGAGATAATGAAGAGAGTCAGACGTCAGCAAGGGAAACCGGAGATCACGCGGCAAGCAGCATATCCGCTTTTCCCGTCGATTGCACACTGGACGTAAAAGGAGATTAGCAAATGACACTCGAAGTCTGGTATTGGATCCTAATGCTGTTGTGGCTGCTATTCGGCTTCTGGACTTACTATGTGCCTGGCCAGCCTTATCCCGTGTGGCGCGGAGGACGCCACATGCTTTTATTTTTCGTGCTGCTGATCCTGGGGCTGAGAACTTTCGGATCGCCGGTAAAATAACTGAGCTCTCGATAAAAGGCAGGGATTACTGGGCTAAGCGTTCGGAATCATACAGAATACGCCTGCCATACGAATGTTATTCTGTCAAAATCCCGTCACAGAAGCTGACCCGTGTTGAATTTATCCTGGATTATTGTTAAATTATGGACGTATGGGGACACAAGCAGTAGCTATCGATCAAAAGACGGAGCGTACCCTTGCCAAGATCCCCGACGACGTGATCTTTCGCGAGGCTAAGAAGCGATACCGCGATCTTCGGGAATCACGAGGCAAGTATGCTTCGATGAAGATATTTCGAACGTGCAAGGGATGCGGTAAAGAATTCTCAGCTCGCGAGATGCGCTCGCATGACTGCATCGTCAGCTATGCCAAGCGGTAGCTCTGTAGAATGTATCGCTGAGAGGCTACTGCAACGCTTAGATAAAACTTCATCGCCAAAAGGCTGTTGGCTCTGGTTGGGCAACAGGCGTGCTACTAGGCATGGCCAGATGAAAGTGCGCTTTCCTGATGGTGTGGTTGAATGGCAAGTGCATCGAATAGCCTATCGCTGTTTTATCGGTCCTATTCCTGATTCTTTGTGGGTTTTGCATAAGAGGCACTGCAACGATGGAGCTTGTTGCAATCCAGATCACCTTTACGCCGGAAATGTTCAGGAGAATGTGGATGATCGAGAAGCTACGGGTGGCACTGCACGTGGCAACAAAAGTGGGCAAGCCAAGCTGATAGACTCGGATGTGCAAAAGATAAGAGCTCTGAAAAGGGCCTGGATTTCGCATCGGGAAATCGCTAAATTGTTTAAAGTATCCGAGGGCACGATAAGGCATATATTGCGGGGGCGAACATGGAAGGCAACTTCGTTGTAGGGCTCGACCTGTCTCTCACGGGAACGGGCTGGGCGACCTACAACGGGAAGGTCGCCTTCGGCACGCTCTCGCCACCCAAGCACAAGCGGGACGGCATGAGGCGCATCGGCTGGATGCTCAGCAAGGTGCTCCGCATCGTCGAAAGTGAAGACTACGCTCCAAAGCTGGTCGCCATCGAAGGCCTAGCCTTTGCCAGCCGAGATAGAAATCTTGAACGCGCCGGGCTAGCCTTCATGGTCCGTTACATGCTGTGGCGTCGCAACATTCCTTATGTGCTGGTCGCACCAACATCGCTAAAGAAATACGCAGCAGGCTCAGGTAAGGCTGAGAAGTCGCAGATGATGCTCAAGGTGTATCAGCGGTGGAAGATAGAGCCAGCCAACGACAACGAAGCTGACGCCATCTCATTGGTGCACGTCGCGAAGTGCGTCGCTGGCTTAGACACGCCAAAGACTAAGTCAGAACAAAAGCAGATAGAACGGCTGAAGTCGACTATCGTTCGGGACTAATCCCGTTATTATCCAGCCATGGATCCGACCTTCAAAGCGACGAAGACGGTAGAGCTGGATTATGGACATCGGGTGCCGAACCACGATAGCAAGTGCTACAACGTGCACGGCCACCGGGGCAAGCTGGAAGTGACCGTGACAGGGTGCCTGCTTACGGCGGGCAGCTCGACAGACATGGTGATGGACTTCGGCCACATCAAGCAGCTCATGATCAAGGAAATCGTAGAGCTGTTCGACCATTGCCTCATCCTGTATGAAAATGACCCACTCACCCATCGGTACTTCGAGGACACGGAGCTGATAGAAATCAATGACTTCGGTGCCCGGTACAAAGTGCCTGATCTCGGCATAGTGCAAGAACTCAGCTATGGCGCGCCGACAGCAGAAGTACTCGCCTACGCCTGCTGGAAAGTGCTAGAAGATAAACTGCCCAAGGGATGCAAGCTAGCCTGCGTGCGCTTCTGGGAGACGCCGAACAGCGTGGCAGAATACGAAGGCAGCGTAGCCCTTGCCATGAGCCATGCTGGATAGAGACAACGCGATCGTCTTTTTGCCATCGTGGGTAGATGCCTGCGCGCTGTGGCGGATGTACATGCCCTACGCGGAAATGGAAGGCACGAGTTTCTTCGCATTCACGCAGCCCATCTTCCAGCTGATCCTCGATAAAGATATAGCGGTGGTGCAGAGATGCTACAGCCAAGCCCAGTACAATTTCATCCGAGCATGCAGGAATGCAGGCATGAAAGTGATCATGGACTTAGACGACGATATGTGGCATATACCGCCGCACAACCCGGCCTATGAAATGCTGGGCAAGTGCAAGCAGGGATTTGCCGCATGCATGCAGATCGTAGATGTGATCACGGTGTCGACGAAGCCGCTAGCGAGAATAGTGCAAAGCATAATCAAGAAGACACCAAAGCCAGTGATAATAGCAGAAAACAGAATCAGCACACGGCTGTTTGCGCGGCCTAGAAAGAAGAACGAAATTACGGTCGGCTGGGGCGGCAGCCTGTCGCATCAGGGATTCAGCGGCCAACGCGGCACGGGAGATCTGGGCCTGGTAGAAGAAGCAATAGCGGACATAGCAGCAGAAGAGCCGGATGTAATATTCGAATTCCGCGGGGCCGTGCCAGATCCGACGGTATTTCGCACGCAGAACGTGCACCACCATGCCGGAGTTCCGGTAGCGGAATATGCAGCACGCATGCCGGTGTGGGGCTGGCACATAGCACTCGCACCGTTGACAGCAGATGAATTCAATCAAAGCAAAAGTTGCATCAAAATGGTAGAAGCAGGATACTGCGGCATACCGTGCCTAGCCAGCAGCGTGGAGCCTTACGATCGCTTTGCCAGCTTTGACGCAGAGCTCAGATGGCTGCTGTGCCATCGCCCAGCGGACTGGGCGCAGAAGCTCAGAATATTAATCCACGAGCCTGAGAGGCGAGAAGAACTGGGCCAGCGCATGCACAGAGTGACCATGCAGCATTTCAGTATGAGCAAAGAGCACGAGGGCTGGCAGGCAGCATTTGCCGCAGCAAGAAAATGTTGATGTGGACCATAGCCGTGATTGTAGCAGTAGCCGCATTATATGTGGCAGCAGTGTTGTGGGACGTCAAGCACGATGTACATAACGCACCGCGGACAGACATGTTTTTGTGTAATAAGCACGGAGCAGTGCCTATAAAATACGCCGTGCATTTAGACATGGCAGGAATAACTGAGAAGCCTATTCCGTACTGTCCGTTTTGTTTTAATGAGAAGATGAAGAAGGCAAGAGGAAAATAATGCTTAAGTTTACGACGGTGAAAGAGGGCAAGACGTGCCTTGGGCTGGGCATCAGCCGGGAAAACGTCAAGCGGCTGATAGAGGGCAAGCCCATCGTGGTCCGCATGAAAGAGCTCGGCGTTTCGGTCAACGGCGAGATTATGATTTTCTTCAAAGAAACGGAGGCCGAGCTGCTGGATGAGATATCAGAGTTCGTAACAGCAGATACGGTCACGCACGTCGACCCAAAGCTAAAGCAATGAAGCGCAAGTGCATGATCGTAAACGACGATACGATCGTTGATTTTATTGTCCGCTATAACGGCATCGGCACGCCGCTGACCAAAGACGAAACGCAGATTCTCCTGTTCGCTCTGGTCGCAGAAAGCACGATGAAGAATGGCTTAGCAAGACGCGCAGAAAATAAATGCAACGAGATATGGCGCAATGAGAGACGCAAAAGATAAGGTCCGGTTCTTGATGCCGCTGAGCAGAGAGCTGCAGTTCCCCGCCATGGCCGTGCTCCAGACCTACGTCAACGAATACGACGCGAAAGTCTATTTCACCGGCATGCGCGCGATGGGCATAAATCTAAATCTCGAATACAGCGTAATTATGCCGGAAGAAGACTGGCAGCTGTTCCAGGACATCGGGCTTGAATTAAAGCAGCAGCCGGTGCACAGCATAGCCGAAGCAGATGCGGAAGTCGATTTGACAGAAGACAGGCTAGCATCCTACCAATGGCGCACCGATCAGCATGTTGCCCAGATCTACGGGCAGATGATCGGCGTGGAAACAAAGGTGCTTCCGAAAATACGACAGCTACAGCCGGGCCAACAGTGGTTTACGGTCGACGGAGAGATAGCGGTGGGCCTTGGGTTACCTGAAATCGACGGCGATACCCTTGTGCGTGCCGTGGACGGGCAGATCGGTGGCATTATAGGCTGGGCCAGCTGGGTCACGTACCTCGCCTGTGCGCAGGGGCTGCCGGTGATAGAAATCAAGCCGTCCGGTCGCTCGCCCAACTATCTTAGCAAGTGGTCGCACAAGCAGTACAGAATGATAGACGGCGGCAGCAGCCTGATGCCGCAGCTGCAGAGTGCGTTGTTAGACCTGGAGACACCATGTTCCACAGCAGTAGCAGAAGCAATAACCGGCCGAATGCAGATGGCACGGTAAATCTGTTTTGTTGCACGTGCGGAGAGTTTGTCTCGCGCGGCACGATCATCATGCGGGTGCAGTGCGAACTGTGCCGCAGAGCAGAAAACGGTGAAGAGCTCACAGCCGAGATGATAGCCACGTACCAGCAGGGAAAGAAGCCACCGTCAGCCTACGAGATATCGATGGTGGTGCTGCCGTCGGTGCCCGGCAAGGAAGAGAAGAAATTCAAGCTGGGCAACATGACCGGCAACATCCTTGAAGCAGTCGGGATCAAGAGGAAGAAAAAGAAGGCGTCGCCCTCCCAAGTCGCCTCGAAGGAACAACGCCGGGGCCGGATCTTCGATGGAGTTACTCTTGCGGACAGTTTGGGTAACATGGCCCAAGTCGACGAGGACTTAAAGAGGGACAAATGACAGGCACTACTAACTACCCGATCGCAGAAATATTCACGAGTGTACAAGGCGAGGGACAGTGGACGGGGACGAGGATGACGTTCGTGAGGCTAGCCGGATGCACGGTGGGCAAGCCTTACGGCAAGCTCGACAAGCCGAACGGATTAGAAATATATCAGGAAAAATGCACCTTGTGGGACGGCAGAGAATTTCCCTGCGACACGAACTACAAGAAGACCGCGACCATGACGGTCGAACAGATACTGAACGAGGTGGGTGACGAGGTGAGAGTCTGTATCACGGGCGGGGAACCGTTGATGCATGACTTGTTGCCGCTGTTGACAGCATTGCATAAAGCCAGGAAGATGATTCACCTGGAAACGTCGGGCACGATCAGCTTAGAGCCGGTCCGGTCCGACGTAGACTGGATCACGGTCAGCCCAAAGCAGGGAGTACTTCAGTCCAGCCTGATGATAGCGGATGAAGTGAAATTTCTCATAGACGAAAGGTTCCAAAAAGAAGTATTCGAGCAGGAGATGAAAGGGCTGCTTGTTCGGGGACGCATCTGGTTTCAGCCAGTAAACGGGCTGCACGAAATAGATGACCACAACCTAAAGCTCTGCCAGGATTTGCAAGCCACTTACAAGAGTGCCCGCATCTCCGTTCAAATGCATAAATGGCTAAAGGTAAGATGAAAAAGACAGCTTGGCCTTGGGCCACGAAGAACATATCGCCAGAAGTATTTGCCAGATTTTTAGCTCGTATTGAAGTGGTGGGCATAGTGCGCATAATTCGTGCTTTGCATAGGCGTGGTATGACCCAAATAGAAATATGTAACAGATTACACCTGTCAGATTCTACAGTGCATAGAGTAGTGCACTATAAGACGTGGAAAGTGAGATAGAGATGCCTGACATTGACGTGCCCTGCGCCACTTGCGAAACGATAATCAGGGCACACGTCGCAATGCCGCATATCGTGAACATGTTCTCCGCGACAATGATCGTGGTGGAGCATCCGACGCCGGAAAGATGTCCGGTCTGCAAGACCCTGTTAGTGGTCACCGTGGAGGCGGTGCCCAACCTGTTGCTCAGCATGAGAGAGCCGGATGAAGGAGCCAACTACATCCGTACCACAACGACACCGATCCAGTGAGGGGATAATGACAGATGACAACATCAGAGAATTTCAGCCACTGTACCCGTGGGTATTCGTGCGGGTGCTGCAGAAGGAGCAGACAGTCGGAAAAATAGTCCTGGTAGAAGGGCCGAAGCAGAACAAGCCCACGCATGAAGGCGTAGTGCTGAAGACGTGGCTGCCGACGACCAAGATCTTCAAGGGCAAGCCGGTCGAGGTGTATTCGCAGCTACGGCAAGGGCAGCACGTCGTGTTTCCGCACTGGGCAGGGCTGCCGGTAGTCGGCTTTGATGACAAGCACTATCGCATCGTCAAAGAAATAGGATGGGAGTCGAGCAACGAAGGCGGGATCTTCGGCTTAATGCAGGACGCAGACGCAGCCGTAGACTCGTTGCAAAGCTGGCTGCTTGCCCACCCGGAAATCGTGCATCCAGATAAAGTTATTGCATTCGCGCGAGAGATGCTGGAGCGGTTCGTGATAGTCGACCGCGAGAAGCCATCGGTTACCATGTCGGGAGTATGACGACCAGAGAACGAAGGCGCCTGGATGAGCTCAAGGCGCTGGTACGCAGAAACGAACATGTAGAATTTAACGAGCTTATTCCGTTGATCTACAAGGAGATAGATGAAGAACTTGAAGCAGGGATCAAAGTCGGCACGCTTACCGAAGACCAGGAAAAGTGCCTTACCGAAGAGCAGCGAAAAAGATATCTGCGTCAAAAGGGGTTTTCACGATTGGAAAGAGTTCATCGACCCTAAGAGCGGCGGTTGGCAGAAGTGCCTGTATTGTGGTAAATCAGTAGACTGCGAGGAAGATGAGGGAGCAGACTAAGTGACATCTGAAGAGCGCTTTGAACGCATAGAAAAGAATCTGGATAGGCTTACTACCATGATGATAGATGTAGCGGACAGCGTCAAACGCCTGGAACGCGTTGCTGGCGTCCTGCTTATCAATGATGAGGAGTTAGATCGTCGCCTGACCGAGATAGAGGGAAGAACACTAAGAAAGCCTCAGTAATCGTAGATGGCTACCGCGACCATCCGCGTTAAGAAGTACTCCGGCCCAGATAGTGCCCTCGTTAAAGACCAGCTCAAGGCGCTGCAGCAGATGCATGCCGCATGGGGCATCGAGCAGTTCATGATGGCCCTGTTCTGGATCTTGACCAAGACGAAGGTCACGTTCAAGAGCGGCAAAGTCAGCAGCCTGGTGCCGTTCCGGTTCAACTGGATACAGCATGATATGGAAAGCAAGCTGGCGCAAAGAAATCTCCTGGTCAAAGCCAGGCAGATCGGCGGCACGACTTACTACTTGCTCAGACGACTGTTCGTGCCAGCAATACTCGACTACGGCATCGGCAGTTTGCTCATCTCACAGAACAACGAGTATGTGCAGAAGCACTTTGTAATTGCCCGCAGAGCCTATCGGTACATCGGCGCTGTCGATCCGTACGACACGAGAGAAAACGCATTTAGCATAAGCCTCAAAAATAACCTGCTGCATACCGAAGCATCAAACAGGCGGGAATTAATCTTCGATCAATTAGACTCGAGAGTCATCGTAGCGTCAGCGGAAGTAGAAGAGAGCGGCCAGGGCATCACGCTGCATCACATCCTGGCAGATGAGTACAGCCGCTGGCCCGGCAGCCCGGCAGATACACTCAGCAACGTAGAAGGCGCACTCGTTCCAGATGGCACCTTGGATAAGAACTGCACAGCCAACGGAGCCGGTGGGCCTTTCTTCGAGGACGTCATGCGGTGCATCAACACCCCGCAGGACGCAGATGCAAAGCTGCATTTCTATAGCTGGTACTGGACAGATGAGTACAGAGTCAAGTTATCGCCGAAGGAGGCGGAGGAGCTCAAGAAAGATCTGACCTCTGAAGAAAGAACGCTGATAGCCCGTTTTCACAAAGAGCTGAAGCCTGTTGCGTGGGTCAAGAATAAGCGAACAATGGTATGAAGCAATCAGAAAAAGAGACAGCACGCCGCACTAAGTATTCCGTGCATATGAGCCGAGCGGAATCGGGCGTCGGCCGCGGCGATCGTGTTCGGTTCATCGCACATTGTCCCGGCTTTCACTTCGGCGCGATGGGCACGGTGATGCTCGACGGGCTGCGGCTCGGATGCGTGCGCGTTCGTTTCGACGACGGTAACGAGTTCTGGGTGAATCGCAATTATCTGCAGTTCGCCCATTCGCCGAGTTTGGCTAATTACAACAAGAAGGAACTGGAAGCATGTCACGTGAAAAGGTAGACGATGCTGATATCACGCTGGACGATCTGGAGAGGATAGCTTGGCGTAGAAAAGTAAAGTTGCAGCAGCGGGGCAACTTCGACGAGAAATATCCCTGAAGACGTCCTAACTGCGTTCCTGGTTAGCGGCCTACAGTACTTCAATCGCCAGATCCTGGTTGCCCGCAAGCGAGAGCTGTTCGGCTACAAGCCACTTAGCATACTTAGAAACGGAGAAGGGGCAATATACAAGTCACGCGTGCCCGGGCGACGTTACCTGATGGGCGCAGACATTGCCACGGGGCGTACGGTAAGCAGTGAGGAGACGGACTGGAACGCAGCCACGTGCGTAGACCTCGAAACGGGCGAGCAGGTCGCTTCGCTCCACGCGCACAGCTCGCCAGAAGAATTCGCCTACGACTTAGCAGATGTCGGCAGTTACTACAACAATGCCCTGATAGCAGTAGAGAGAACGGGAGACGGCGGCACGACCGTACTTACGCTGAAGGGCGAGTGCAGGTATGGCGCGATCTACAAGCACCGTGACTGGTGGAAGAGAGAAAGGAAAATCGTAGAAGTGGAAGGCTTCCCGACTACGGTCAAGACACGGCCGATAGCCTTGAACAAGCTCAACCGCTTTGTCACCGATAGCCCGGAGTTACTGTGGGAAGAAGGTTTCTTCGCAGAAGCACTGACCTTCGTGCGGGACGAGAAGGGAAGGCCAGCAGCATCGACCGGAGCGCACGACGATAGAATATCCGCCGGATGGATAGCTTACTATTGCCGCCTGGTCGTGCTCGGCTACCTCGATCCAATCTCTGTCCCAGCTGAAGGCTACATCCCGTCAGATCGCCTGATCGACGAGGATGAAGCAGAGTCCGAGTAACGATCACTGCCGTTTCTGTATAATGTGCCAATCGGGCTGCGAGGCTCAGAAATTGGCGCAGCAGAGGGGCCGGTAACGGTTGATTCCCTAACTCGAAGACCTTGGGCACATGGACCGGCCCCGACCCAGAGGAAGACGATGTTAGTGATGATAGCGATAGGGCTTATGATCGTCACCGGGGCAGCGATAATCATCGGTGCCTGGATAACCAAGACCAGTAATTCCGTAGGAGACCTAGATGAGATGGTTAATAGCTGTTATCGCAACGATAATGCTTTGCGGATGCGCGAAGCACATTCCCGTGCCAACGCCGACGGCAGCGCGCACCGTGGTGATCAATTGGACCGCAAGCACTACGCCGGGCGTGAGCTATAACGTGTATCGGGCCACCGTCACGTGCGCCTCGGCGAGCACCGGAACCAAGCTGAACTCGTCACCGGTCACGGTGCTCACCTACACCGACAGCAACGTCACGGCGGGCACGTATTGTTACTGGGCCACGAGCTATCTGCAGTCAGCGGCAACGCAGGAATCCGCGCCGAGCAACAAGGCCGAGGTGGTGATTATTGATCAGCCCGCACCACCGCAAAATCTCACCATATCGCCACCGGCGGTGACCATGCAGACCGGGACCACGCAGCAGTTCACCGCGAATCTGCCCGATGCTGTCTGGTCGATCAGCCCGGTGGACATCGGTAGCATCGACGCAGCGGGCCTGTACAGAGCACCGGATAAAATACAGGGCAACAACGTGCAGGTGCAAGTAATAGCTCACAGCGGAGTACAGACAGCGACGGCAGCAGTTACGATTAGAAAAAATTAATAATGATGCAGTCCCGATTTTTTTTTTCAAGGAGTTTCCAATGTTCAGAGTAACGACTGCATTGACCGCCTCAGTTATCCTTCTGATCGCATCCGGGTGTAAGAAGAAAGCCAAGATCGTCAGTGGCGCGCAGGTGAGTCTTTCGAACCCGTCGGCGAGCGCGATCGATTCGGTAAAAACGCTGGTGTGGGGATTCAAGAAAGGGGACATAGCGCACTTCCCTAGGCCCGTGTACAACGGCGTGGCGTTGCCGACGTGGCAAGTGGATCAGGTGCGGCGGTGGTCGGACGGCTCAGTGAAGGTGGCGATCGTCAGCTTTCCGATTTCGTTCGCGGCCAGTCAGGGGAAGATGATCAACTGGGCGGACGATCTGGCACAGTCGAGCAGTGGCGCCGCCATGACCTCGCAGGAGATGTTGAACTTCATGGGCGGCCGGTGGAACGCTGCGGCGAAGCTGGCGTACAACGGGCTTGGGCAGCAGGTCAGTGCGCGGACCATGCTGCAGGACGATGTGGACGCGGGGCGGCAGTGCGGGGATCCGCAGAGCAACTGCACGTACTGGCTGCGCGGCCCGGTGGTGACGGAGATGGTGCTGCAGGGCCCGCTCGACGATCAGACGAATTTCTTCAAGTACACGATGGGCTTCGACGAGGGGCACGGCATCATCAAGCCGATCCGGCCAGTGATCGCGCTGCGTGCTTATCCATCGTGGCCTACCGGCATTCGCGAGGAGGTCCAGATTCGCGCGGACATGGGATCGCGCCTGGAGTTGCTGAATTTCGACTACAGCGTCCTGAACGGGCCAGCGCTCACGAACACCGTGTACGCGAAGGCAGGCGTGAGCTTTTACCCGACCACGACGTTTAGGAAAGTCGCATGGGACGGCGAAGCACCGCCGGTCGTGAACACCGCCAACTACAACGTGGCCTATAAAGCGGACAGCGGCCTGTTCCCGCATTGGGATGCGACGGTCAAGATCGCAAGCGGCTCGACGCTATACTGGCAGCAGCAGTGGAACAAGAGCGACAAATGCGCCGACCCGACGTCGCATGGGACGATCACGCAGAACTTCAACCTGGTCGGCGGGCGGTGGGATATCGGGCCAACGACGCAGGCGCACGTGCTGGCCCTGTATGCTCCCGGTCCGATGCGGGTGATCGCGCTGGGCGAGAGCGATTGTTCCGCGATGATCCCGTTCCACCTGCTCGACACCAGGGCGGGCACGCAGAAGTTCTGCCCGCGCACTTGCACCGACGCGAACGCCCAGGCGCCGGCCTTTGGCAGGTTTCCGTCACCGGAAGCACGGCCGACATGGCTCTCCGGCAGGTATGGCATTACGTGGGATTTCGTGGCCGGAGTTGCCGCAGCAGACAAGATCCAACCGATCTACTTCCCGCAGAGCTCGAGCGTGAACGGCTGGACGCTCGACGGATCGCATCATCCCGACCTGTGGTACACGGCCTTTTTCCTCTCTGACGGCGAGCGGTATTACGTCGATGAGATCGTGAACTTCGCGCTCTATCTGCGCGCGGCCGATACCGCCGGGACGCTCGGATATCAGCACCATAACTGGTGGGCAATAAGTCATTACAACGGCAGTTATCAAGCACGCGGCTATGCCTGGGGGCATCGCACGCTGGGCGGCGCCGTCACGCTGCTGGATCAGAGCGATCCGCGCTATCAGTTCCTGACGAAGCACTGGGAATACGACGCGAGAGTCGGCGAGGGCGCGTATGAGATCGTCAACGGCAAGTACCCGCCGGCCGACCCTGCCTGCACGGGCTTCAACGTCGCGACATCGAACGCGGTCGCCGATATGTGGTGCTGGGGCAAGCTATACGTCGGCCGCTTCCAGAACGCTTCGCTGCCGCAGCCTGCTTTGTGGAGCAATGCCAACGCGGTACCGCTTCCGGCTCCGCGAAGAGCGGCGAATAAGCCGGAGCTATACCCGTTCGATTGGACTAAGATCGTCGCACTTTACCCGCCCTGGATGTCGCACTACAAGCAAATCATTGCCACCTGGAACGGCCAGCGCGAACTTGGCTACGACGATGCAGTGCAGCAGCGTGAAGCGACCGGCGAGATGAGGATGCTGATGTCGCCGGGCCACAATCGCTGGCTGGCGGCCGAGGCGGAATGGCCATCGACGCTGGACGATGGGCATGGAGCGGGCGATGCAGCCAAGCCGGGGCGCTACATCATAACGACCGATGACTGGCGTAGCGCGTGGCTCAATGGTTTCGTCTCGAATGGCGCCGGTTCGTGCGACGACGCGCCACCGTTCGATTTTGATGCCGTGAATTTCTGGAGATGCAGCGGCTACTGGGCCTACAGCTCGTCCACGCACTCACTGGAGACGTACGCATACTCGTTCCGCGCCACGGCCGCGGGCTGGGTCGGCCTCCAGACGATTGCGCTGGACGGCTCGACACCGATCACTGGCAGGCAGGTGTGGGACTGGGTGAACAGCGACGAGGCAAAGCTGCGCACGGCGCAGTGGGGCGACGATCCGCGCTATGCCATCGTGCCTTGAGACTTACTTCGGCCCCATGCAGGCAGGCCACACCAGATAGTTTGTGTCAAGCATCGGGAGAAAATTTCCGAAAAAAATCCCGATCTGTGGGTCCACCTGATCGGGTACACTCCACAGTACCGGGAAGCCCCCAACGATGGTGCCTGAGGGACCTTTGCGGGTGTTTTCGGGTCATATTTTCAATGGTTTAGGGGAGGCAACGTGTTCAGGAATCTACCGGAGCAGGATAATCGGTTTTTCCCTGTAAAAACGCAGGAAACAGCCAAAAAAGCCGAAAATAAGCCTACAGCAACGCAGGCGTCACAGCATTTGTTGATCACGGAGCCGCCAATTCGCTCGGTTCTGTATGCATCACCCTACATTCGGCTAGAAGGACCGCACCCAATGCCGAACTGGTGGTGGCGTTTCTGGTACTGGGCGCTACTTGGCTGGAAATGGAAAATAAATTAGCAGTTTGGACTTGCGCACAGGTTCAAACCTGTGTAGACTGGTGATATGAAGCAGTTACCTCTATTCTCACCACGGCCCTACTCCGGGACGCCGTTGAACACGCCAAAGGGCGTGTGTCAGCGTTGTGGTGGTCTGGGCCAGGTGGCGGAGATCATCGACGACGAAAAGGCAGAAGCCCTGGTTCCGTGTTACGCGTGCCACGAATTCTGCCGGGTCTGCAAGAAGGTGGTCAAGAAAAGCGGCCACGACTGTGTAGCGGCACCCAAGCCGGTGCAGGCGGAAACGACTGCGACCTGCACGTCGTGCGGCAAGATGGTCCGAATCGACGGTGCCATGCGGACGCAGGACATGCAGTATTACCATCAGGGCTGCCCGGCGCCCGATCGGAAGGCAATTTGAAAATCCAGTGCACAGCCCACACGCCGCGGAAGGACTTCAAGCACGTGATGTCGTGCATCCGGTGCGGTGCGTTGATCAAGCTGTGTACGTGTGTTCAGGACCGCGATGGAGATGTCGATCCCTATTGCCGCAAGTGCAGAGGGACAGGATGGATCAAAAGATGAGCTCACGAGTCGAATTAACAGAAAAAGAAAAATTGGAGATCGAACAGCTGAAGGCGCTACCGCTGCCCAGAAAGCTGGAAGGCGAGTGCGCCGGCTGCCATCGCGGCATCCCGGTGGGTTACTTCGCGCTGGTCACGAAGTGGAAAACGCGGACCTGGACGGGCGGGACGAAGGTCATGGTGCCCGCCGAGCAGTGGTGCCAGGACTGCAGGCCGGTCGCAGCAGGCAAGAGTCCCAGCAAAAACGGCAGCAGCAGCAAGAGCCACCCGGTGATCGAGAACAAGGTCAGCAACACGCCGTTGAACGAGCTGCTGGCAAAAAAGTTGAAGACGGTCATGTCCAAAGAAAAGGCACATTCGCCGCGGTGGATGATGAAGCGTCTGGGTATCAACCCGGAGCAGAAGCAGCAGGTGGTCGACACGCTGAAGAAGCTCTACAGCGATAAGCAGATCGAGTTCGAAGACGGGCAGTGGAAATTGGTGTAACGATGCTCAAGAAGATGATGAAGAAAATCGAGAAAGCCGGTTTCGAGATCACCGGCCGCAGCAGACGGGGATTTCAGGTTGCGGGGTACATCGACGTCCTGCAGTATTGCTGGCACGAACAGTCGTCTGAGCAAGTAAAAGTGTGTTAGCATGGAAAGTAGTGACGTGGCATTTCCAGCCAGGGCGTCGAAAGACACTGCAAGGACCAGCGCGGTAGACTGTGGAAGCGAACCTGAAGCTGCCCTGGCTGGAAATGCCATGAAGATTGGTTACACTGTAGTTTCTCGTGACACTCGACTTCAGAGGCGCAGAGCAACTGTGGCATGCACTGGCTGGAGTCCTGATTGCGCAGCATAACTCTGCTTATTTTTCCACCCCGCATGGAGAAGTAGCCAAATTGCTCCGGCGCTTTCGGTTGTATTCCGGTCTGGTTGCCGAGCCGACGATTCCGCTAGAATTTCACCTGCCAGATAGCAATGACGATGTCAGCATCGTAGAATCCATCGCCGACGCTTCGGGTCTACCCTACACCACCACGATGCCGCGGTTGATCCTGCCTGAGGGACCGTACAGCGACGGAAATCACATTGTTATCGCATTGGGGGACATACATCCCGACTTCGAGCTTCCGGTGTCGGCGTTGCGGGCAATACTGCGGCTGGCCAAGACTTATACGGGCAAGGTATATATGATCGGGCTGGGCAAGCGCCCGGAAGTAGCATTGATGGAAAATGAAATCCTGTTTCAGCTGAGATGCCCCGAAAAGGAAAAACTGTTGTCCACAGCCAAGCTGGTGATCGGCACGCCCAATGACTGGACTTGGCTAGCATCTGCTTGGCAGAAGAAAATCGTGGTCCTGTATGCCGACAGCCAGCCGATGAGGAAATGGTTTCCGTTCGCCGATGACAACTTCGGCAGAGTCCTGTTCAGCCATAATAACCTGGACATAGCCAACTTAGTAGCTCAGGTGCGGGTGTTGATCAAGATGTTGTGAGGAAAATAGAATGACTGATGAGATGATGAAGCTGCTGAAGAAGATAGGAGAAGGCATCAGCCAAGAATTACTGCCGAAGATGAAGGCATCAGAGTTCATAATGCTTCTTGCCGATCCAGAGGGAGCAGAGGATGTATTCTTGCTGCTGCAAGCAGGTGCAGCGTTAATGCTTAACAAGCCGATCATCGTCGTAGCATTGAATGGATACAGAGTTCCCTACAAGCTACGCATGATATCCGAAGCCGTGATCGAGACGAACGAGTTTGATGATGCAGCAAAGGAAAAGGTGCGGGCTGCATTAGCCAAGATCGTGGCCAGAAAGGCAGCAATGCAATAATGCCCTGCGAAGACTGCAAGCGGATGAAGGAGCAGCTCGATTATGCCATCGAGTTCCTGCGCACGGAGATGGAATGGGAGTATTGGCGTGCAGAGTGGCTTCACGACGATGTAGAGCAAACAAATTGCTCGATGGAGAACGCACGCAAGCTGCGCAATTTCCTGATAGAATGTGGATATAATCCGAGCCGCTAAATAGTTACTCATTCACGGAGGTGACGTAAATGAAATCGTTCTGCATCCTCTTTGCGATCCTGACTGCGCAGCTTTGCGGGCAGGCTCTGAGCACCTTTACCTGTATGCCAACATCGTTCGGTGCAGGATCAGCAACTGCATGCACTGCGGGGCTGACGGCACCAGCCGGGACCGCGGGCTTCAAGATAGCGATATCGGTGCAATTGGCACGCAGACGAGAGCACGGAGGCAGGACTGCCACAGGCATTACAGCCCCGGCATCTGTCACGGTCGGCTGGACGAGCTCGAAAGTGACATTCAATGTTACGACGACGACATCAACGCCTGCGCAGACAGCAACGATTACAGCAGCAGCCGGGACGGTGAGGCTAACGCAGCAAATAAACGTGGTTGCAGGCGCCACGATTGTTTATTCGATTACAGCACTTACTTGCAATCCGGCTATGTTGATTCCCGGCGAAAATACATCATGCACCGGCAGCCTGTCACCCGCAGCCCCACTTAGCGGATTCAGCGCATCGATCACGAGCAGTTCCGCGAATCTAACGGTGCCCGCATCGGTCAGCATTCCCGGCAACTCGTCCAGCTTCAAATTTCCGGTTACAGCTTCGGCGCTAGCCACCGGCATAGAAAAAGATACGATCACAGCCAAGGTTGCGGGTGCAACGAAGACAGTTGCAGTTACGATTGATCCAAGCGCGAAATTTCAATTCCGCGTAACGACCACGGAGATGCCGTCGCTCGTGGATTCCGCGACCGTGACGCCGGTCGTGAAACCCACGGGATGGACCGGCACGCTGACGGTGCGCGGCGGCGGCAGCGTGATCATGAATGCGACCGGCGCGGGCGCGGCATTTCTGAACGGCGGCAACCAGGGCAGCGATGCCGCATATGTGAATTTCACGAGCGCATCGTTCGGCACCGTGTTCAACAATTCGTCGGAGATCTCGCTGTATCTCAGATCCGGCTACACGTTCGCGGAACGGCAGGCGCTCGCAAGCCCGAACATGCGCAGCGCCTTCGAAATCTACGACGCCAACGGAAGCTGGTGGAGTTTCAACACGTACACGAGTACGGACGGCGCGCTGCGGTTCGGGTTCGGCGCGAAGGGCTACGCGGCGGTATACGCGATCCCGGCGGGCACGGAAGACGCAGTGTTCGGCAAAGGCGTGATCGTGAAAATTCGCATTACATGGGATGCCAGCACATTCAGCCTGTGGGTGAACGGCCAGATGGTGCAGACGAATTCGGTTACGCAGCCGAAAAATCCTTCGTGGGGATCGACATCAGCTTTTACGATCGGCGCGCGCAGTGTTCGCTTATCAGGTGGCGGCTTTTACTCCAGCGATGACACGGTTGCAGAGTTCATGATGAGATGATGAGATAAGGGCTTAGCCGTGCTCTATAAGCTTTGACATAGCCAAGGTTCATGTTAGTATCTGGGTGACGATGAGAAAGATTCCAGATACACTAGCGGCACAGCAGGCTCGGTTTTCGAAGTTTGTTGATAAGAGTTCGTCGCCTAAGGGCTGTTGGCTTTGGACCGGATCTAAGGATCATTCTGGCCATGGTCACATAAAAATGAAGATGGCAGATGGCCATTTTGAATTTCAGGCTCATCGCATTGCACATATCTGGTGGATAGGACCTATTCCAGACGGTTTGTATGTTTGCCATAAACGCATTGATGTGTGCGGCAATGCAGCTTGCGCAAACCCTGCACATCTTTATATTGGAAACAGCTTTGATAACTTCGCTGATGCAGTAGCTGACGGGCGCCGGCGCCATAACGCTGCACTAACCGAACAGCAGATTGGGCTAATAAAAGCAATGTATACTGCCAACATTGTGCATGGAGCTATTTCTGCTATAGCACGAAGGCTAAACCTCAGCAGAGCTACCGTTAGTGCTGTCATAACAGGCAGGATACGGAACCGTATATGATTGAAATTTTGCGGCGAATGCATAACAGCTTTCGTGCCCGGTTACTCAAGCACTACCGGACGAAGGAAGTCGTGCGGGTGTTTCAGATATCCCACGCACAGGAACTGAAGGATTTGCCATATCATCAGTGGCCCGCCGTGCAGGCGCGGCAGACGCAGGAGATAGCAGCAGTGAAGGCCGGGCGCCTGGATATCGTAGATAGAAAATCCTGGGCATGGCCGTTCATCCCAGCTACGATCAACCGTCTGGCAACGCCGCTGATGAAAGCGACGCCTTACGCACTGCGGCGTATGTCTCGCACGCCTGTGCCGCGCAGAGCCATCAACCTGATTAAAAACGCTTTGATCGGGCAGGCCTGGGATGTGCAGCCGATAGATGGCGTAGCAGTACTTGACTCAGATAAGGAGCGGGATGCCCGCATACGGATCGCCAAGAAAATATTCACCCATCCGAATAATGAAGATAGCTTTCAGACGTGGATGGAGCAGGGGCTGGAGGACTTACTCATCTTCGGCTCATTCTCAACGGAGCTGTCACTTACGCCTGACCCGGAACGCCCGATAAAAATGTGGGCAGTGAATACAGAGAGCATTCGCATATTTCCCAACTGGGCAGAATCGCTGTCGCAGGACTATCCTCACTACGCGCAGATGACCGGATTAAAAGGCGAGCGCGGAGCCGTTTTGTTCTACGATGACGAATTAATGTACGTGCGTGACAACATAGCCACGGATACACCATTCGGCACGGGCAAGATGGAAGTCGGATTTCGCTCGATCACAGATTTTCTGGGCGTGCAGGACATGAGCGGCAGAGCAGGCACGGATCAAGTCCACAAAACGTGGTTGTGGTGGGAGCAGCCACAATGTTTTGACGATCAAACGGAAGTGTTGACAACGCGGGGATGGGTGCCATGGTCTGGTACTTTAGATACCGATTGCTTTGCTACTCGTAGTGCTGATGGAAAGTTCGAGTGGCAGCAATGCACAGCTTTGCATAAGAAGCACTACAAGGGCAATTTGGTCCAGTTTCAGAATCGTAATCTTCGCATACAAGTGACGCCGAATCATCGAATGTTTGGGCGTTACAAGTATTCGGGCAGACAGGATGGGAAGCATATCTATTATTTCGGTGACGAGCAGTTTGCGCAAGCGTGCGATGTGATTAGTACGGTTGCCAATAAACCTGGAAAGGGCAGTAAAATATCCGTTGGCTCAGATATAGCACGGATGACTACACGAAAGCCAAAATGTCACATTGATAGGCCAGATCCGAATTGCAAGCGATGTAGAAATCGCCTGGTCATGCGAAGGTACTATGATCGCATATATCAGGGCATAGCGCCTGGCCAGTCTAGCAAGAAAACCCCTGCCGACTTTGTTATTCCAGCTAGATCTAAGTGGGTAGACGGCGTGCTGCCGGCAGAAAAATTTACAGTAGGCAAATGGGAGTTTGATTGGCAAGATTGGGCAGCATTCCTTGGAATATGGATGGCTGAGGGTTCTACTAGCGGCAACATGCATGCAGCACGCTTAAAGAAAAAGCAAGGGGTAAAAGAGCCTGGTTATATAGCTGCGATAGCAGCATCAGCAGATGGAAATGCTTTCGCTCATCAGAAGAAGCATTGCACTGATATCCATACGTTTAAGGTAATCGTGGCTCAGAGCAGTAAGGCCAATTCAGAGAAGTATCAGGCTATTAAGTCCTTGATGGACAAGATGAACTTGCCTTACTACACGCACGGCAATGCCTTTACTTTTACTTGCCGAGACATTTGGGAACATCTCGCACAGTTTGGAAATAAATATACCAAGTGGGTGCCAGACTACATTAAGGACGCGCCTTCTGATGTTATCAGCACGTTTGTGCATTGGGCTTGTATAGGTGATGGCTGGCTTAGGGGAAATAAGGGTGCCAGAGGATACTTCACGACCAGTCGAAAACTAGCTGACGATCTGCAAGAACTATTTCAGAAGATAGGTAGCAGTGCCAGTATTGGTCGATCGAATGCGCATGTTGACAAGCATGGACGCTGCATATCACCTGGCTATTCCGTGATAGAACAGACGACTGAAGAGATCAGCTTAATGCCTAGCGCTTATAGGCCTGGTCGAGGGATGTGCAAGCCGCAGCTAGTGCCATATGATGGGATGGTGTACTGTGCGACAGTGCCAAATAGCACTCTATACTGTCGCCGAAATGGCTATGCATTTTGGAGTGGGAATTCCGAGGCAGCCTATCAAATCGTGCGCAGGCATATCCAGAACGAGCTAGAAGGGCAGGCAAAGATATCGATCGTCGGCGGGATGAAGAAGCCAGAAGTCATCGAGGTGCAGCCGACGGTCGAATCCGACTTACTGTTGGGCTGGCAGGAAGTGCTGATCCGGATGATCGGCAACGCATTCGACTTATCGGCGATGGCACTTGGCGTGGAACACGACGTGAACAGAGCAGTGGGTGAAGTGCTAGACGACCGTGACCACAGATCGGCCGTGGTCCCGATGGGCAAGCGCCTGGCAGAAGCACTTACGACGCGCGTCCTACACAACAAATTGCATTGGTACGATATCGAGTTCGTCTACCTGAATTTGGACGACCCGGATATGGTCACCAAGCTCGACATGCTGACGCGGATGTACAGCGCCAATGCCGAGACGCCAAACGGAATCAGAATCGGCATGGGCAAGCAGCCGCTGGATAGCCCATTCGCAGACCTTACGCAGTTTGAATGCATGTTGCTCAACGTGCAGGCGCAGGTGTACGCCCAGGAAGAAGCCGCCAAGACTCAGCAGGAAATGCAGCCGCCAGCGCCGCCTGCAGGACCGGGCGGTCCCAGTGGTCCCGGGCAGGGGCCGGGGACGACGCCTGCGGTCAATGGACCGCCCCAAAAATCGATCCCACCGGGGCAGGCGCCGGGGAAAAAGGGCCTACCACCGGGGCAACAGCCGCCGACTACAGCACCCGGCGGTCCTGGCGGGCAGAAACCATTAAAGATAAAGCCCAAAGTTGCCTCGCCAACCAAGCTCAGCCTTCCGAAATTCCCTATCTCCGGCACTGCATATACCGCCATGGAACTCGCGGAAATGCCGGTGGATCAGCTTCGCAACCTGTTCGACCAGGAGCAGATGCCGCCGGTCAAAAATGTCATGCACGACATGGAAAATCAGGAGCCGGGCATCCTCGAACAGCTGTCGGAAGAAACGAAGGAATTCTTCGAAGAGCGCAAGCAAAAGGAACAGGCGCAGCATCGCGTCAAGCCGATAGATCCGAAAATCATCAAGCAGTGGGCCAAGGAACAGCAGGACCGCCTGAAGGAGCACAGCAAGCGTACCGCGTCCTATTCGGAATTCGTTGAGAAACGCGGTCAGCAAGCCATGAAGCCCGGCGGCCCGGGATCAAAGGGCATAATCCCCAAGGCAGGCAAGCCGGGGCAGATTAATCCGATAGTCAAGCAATAGCTTTAGCCTTGTCCACGAGTTCGAACCCGTGGTATAACAGGGCGTGGCTGACAAAGATACCAAAACAACGGCAGATGACGGGTTTACGTTCAGCTCCACGTCTGAAGAGGCAGTGGGCGTTGCCTTCGGCGGTCCGCATATGTTTCCAAGGCTGGCCGGTGAAGACATCGGGCATCTAATGGTCCGCGGGGCCGAGACGATAGAGCCGGAGCTGTTCCGAAAACTGTATCCACGGCGTTACGCAGAGATCGGCGGGTTTCACTCAGCCAAAGTAGTCGCAGCATTCCTGACGGATGCAGTCGCCTCAGCTCGATGGCTCGACCTGGAGAATCTTCCAGCTGCAACGCGGTTGCTGTTGCCTGGATTGAAATTCCTGATGGAAATGAAGATGCCGATGATGTTTCTCGATCCGAAACTGGTCGAGGCAGTCAAGCGGACAGATTTCCCGGACGCGATCAACTGGCAGGAAATGCATCTGCCGTACGAGCATGGCATCTTCATGCTCCCGAAGGGAACGCTGGTGCATCCAGTCGACGGGGAAGCAGTCTGTATCATCTATTCGCGGATGCCGCCTGGTATCTACTACCCGCCGGAACAAGGAAAGCTGCCGAGGCTGGAGCACACGCAGGGGACATTCTCGTTTCTGGCGTTAACGACCAAGAACGGCGTCTGGTACGATGGGAATTTGACAGATGAATCGTCGCCGCTGGTGAAGCTGAATAATCTGTTCTACAGCATCGGTGAGGAATACGGGCACGGTCCGCATCTGCCAACGCCAACGATTCTGGATCACAAGCTGAATCACGAGGACAGCATATTCCTCGAATCGGTCGCCACGCTGATGTTCGGCACGTTCATGGTGATGGACGCAAAGCCGGAGCTACATGAGAAGGCAAAGTTAGAAAGAAAGGTCAAGAGCAAGATAGGGCCGCCGATCGAATACTGGTCGCCTAACGTTATCGGCAAGTATTACAAGCCAAAAGTAATCCGCACCGATCACGGCACCCACGCCTCACCCAGAATGCACTGGAGACGGGGCCACACACGGGAGCAGGCGCATGGACCGCAAAGGTCACTTAGAAAAACAATTTGGATCGAGCCTATGTTAGTATCAGCTACGGCAGAAGAGAAGGATAAGCATGGCTGACGATAACGGGGCAGGAAGAATAGATCGCATAGAGCAAGCATTGGAGCGCCTGGTAGACACGATGGCAATGGCTGATCGTCGCCTTGAGGCAAGATTTACGCAGTTGAGTTACTTGATCAACGATATGCATGAAGCTACAGCCAAGGAATTCAAGTTTATGCTTGGCTGGCAAGTCATTGCCCAGGAACAGATGGACAAGCAGACTGCGTTGCAACGGGTGAGAGATGAGCGTATAGAAAAGCTTATCCTTGCCATTGGCGAACTGATCAAACGGTTGCCAGAAAGAAAGGAAGGGTAGCAATATCTGGTTATTTACGATACATGGATTTTTCAGTGTTTCAGTGCTGGGCAACAGCGTGATGGTGCGCGCCAGATGCAGGAGTCATCTGGAAAAGCTGGTCAAGCGCTTCGAAATTCTCAAGTCGCCGGCCATCGAGGAGACGCCGCAGAGCGATTACCGCTTCAGAATTCGCATTGACCGGAAGCGATACAAGCAGCTGGTGTCCGCACTGGCAGAGCAGCAGAACTGGACTAACTTCAAGGAAGCCGTGGAACTGACCGCGGGCCAGACAGTAGAAGATGAGCTTTACATAGAAGCATTGCACAAGATCTGGCAAGTCATGTTCGACGTGCAGTGTGACTCGCTGTGCGGCACGCAGTCGAAAGGACTGCCAGCCGCCACAATTGCTCGGATACGAGAATGGCTATGAGCAGGGCGACGAAATGCTCAAGTCTGCTGAAGGCGAGCTTGAGAAGGGCGTGTTCCAATCCTACCAGGAAGTGCTGGAACATTTGTTCTACAAGTTTAATCGTGACGATCGCCCGAACGGGCAGACTGCTCATAGTTTATCTGTGGGCGACGTGGTTGTTCTAAACAATATGGTCTGCATGATGGGCTTTGCACAGATCGAGTTTAATCCAGTGGTTGTAAAGGAGCAGAATGAACGATAAACAGAAAGTCCCACTGAATGTCGGCTGGCTCAGCGAGAACGACTTGCTGACTAAGGCAGCTGGTATGTTGGGCTATGAATTGGGGCCAGCAAATGAGGAGTCGATCATCGTTACTGGTCACAAAGATGCCAAGCCCGCGGACTACCCGTCAGTTTATCCGTTCTACATGATGTGGGACGAAAACCTGATGTTTACTGTGGCACAGCTGCTTGAACTGGGCTTCGAGCCAGGAGAGTTTAAGTATTGTGAGTGCTGCAAAAAGCTCCAGGTTGATTGTGATCGTGATGTTGCAGAGTCAATGGATGTGCTGCGGGATCTGGGAGCGCTTGGCTACGATCAGATGCATCAGGATCTAAGCGACGATTAGGAGCAAACATGGAAGATCAAAAGCCGGGCGATACAATATTTGTGTCTAAAGTTGAGCTAGCAGGCTGGGGTGGAGGTCCCGGCATGACGTTCGCAATTCGTTTAATCGGCAATGCAACGGTCAGGATGGCACCGGATTTCCCTGGTTTAATTGAGTATACGGCGGATGAAGATATATTTGATGATCCGTTTCGTAATGAGCGAAAGCAGCTATACAAGAAGGGCGATGTTCTGCTCTTTGCTCCAAATCATGTTCGGCTGATGGAGGCAGTATAGAACAGAACAGTTACAATAGTTTAATCAACGCTTTGGTTGAAGACCGCCTTGGCCCGGTGCAATGCCGGGCCTTTATTTTGTCTGATGTTTGCTCGGATACGAGAGGAGTAAATCCCGTTCGCCGTTGGCTGCTCCAGGGAACGTTAGTATCCTCGCTCTAGGAGCACCAGCGGTGATTACAGCAAGTCCAGCTACCCTGCGCAGGCTAATTCTTCAACGCCCCGGCACGCTGCTGCAGCCCATTCAACCCAAACCATTACCCAACCTGCAGCGATTCAACCTGATGGGCGGTGGTCCCGGCTCCGGATGTCATGGCGACCAGTGTGGGCGTCCTGCAGGCTCTGGATCGGAGCAGAGCCGTGCAGAGCGTGCTTCGGCAACATACAAGCCTTCGACCAGAGAAAAGCAGCGGATAGCAGACGAGTCGGAACGTGATCTTAGCATAGCGTTGAAGATGGACCGCACGCCCGACAACGCAGCCTTCGATTTGAAGATTCCTGCAGCACCACCAGCAAAGGGCGTCGGTGTGGAAATCAAGACGTTCATCGACAACTCGAACAGCAAGATCACGATGCACAAGGAATCGCTGGCGCGGAAGGTCAAGGCTGCTAAGAAAGAAAAGCTAAACGCGCATACGGTGGTGGTCGATAAGAGAGAACCCGGCACAGAACGCTACTTCTATCGCAAGGGCGTCGGTTCGTTCTATCTCCGCACCATGAAAGAAGTAAGCATCAAAGAATTGAGAGGGATACTAATCGCATGAGCTACGAAGTAATCGGCGACAGCAAGCCGCTGGGACAGTTTGCCAGCAACAAGGGCTACACGGACCTGATAGACGCTGCAGATGCCGCAGCAGACAAGTATCCCGCACTGCAGGGGCTGTTCGATACGGGCAGGTCAAAGAATGTAGCCAAAGTCATCACGGAACTGAACACACTTGCGGCAACGGCTTCTAAAGATGTAGCTTCGACAGCAAGGACGCTGGTTTCACTCATTGCAGGGAAAAAGAAAATTGTCATATCGGATGGTGTCTCATGAAGCTATTCCTACCGCCTCCAGCAATGCCACCCGACTTAGCGAGCAGCATATTGCTCAGAATGCGTGTCCGCTACATCAACGCCGGAGGACCTGGATCGGGCTGTCACGGTCCTAACTGCGGCAGACCGCCGGGGCCTGGAAAAGATGCCCCGATGGGTGACGCGCCCGGCAGCACCGGGTTCTTACTCAAAGATCGCGGCTGGACAGAAACCGGCAAGCAGGACCTGAAAGGCAAGACAGCCCGCGTGTATGAGCACCCGATCCACGGGAAGTTAGTGGTTTCAAATAACTGGTACGAGCATTACGACAAGGGTGGCACGAAAGTCGGCGAGAAGACAGATCTGGTGAAGGGTACACCGCTGTCGGAAAAGCTGGCAAAATACATGGATGACAAGGGTGGCATGTCGGGCAAGATAACTCCGCCTACCAAGCCTACGCCTCCGCCACCGACAATCACCAAGCCTGCGCCCGTGAAACCGCCACCGCCACCGCCAGAAAAGAAAGCCAAGCCAGAGCCGCCCGCGCCAGCCGTGGTCAAGCCCGGCACTTACGAAAAAGGCGCCGAAGAATTCCACGCTGCCACGCTCAAGCTACTAGATACGCCAGGGCTGGACACCGCCAAGCAAGCTATCGAAAAAGCGCAGGCAAACTACGAAGCTGCTACCAAAGAGTACAGCGCATTTACGAAGACGCTTTATGGAAACGAAGGCGCCTGGGATAAGCCGGAAAACAAAGCCAAGCTGAGCGAGCTGTACAATAAGCAGGATGAAGCCAACGATGCGCTTCACGAAGCGAAGGCCGCACAAGAGGCAGCCAAGACAGCAGTGAGGGACAAGTTCAATACGCTTTTGCGCGGTGGAGCTCCTGCAGCCAAGATCGGAACAAAAGCTTACGGAGCATTCGGTATCGGCAATCTAGCGTCTAAGTCAGCAGCAGCATTGGGGCAGATGCTACCGCAGAAATTCGTAAATTACGCCAAGGTGGATACCTGCAATTTCAAGCAGAAGGGCGGCAGGAGGGCTTACTACAGCGAGGAAGGATTCCCCGGCGGAGCGGTGTTCATCAATCCCGGCAGCGGCAACGTCCAGACTGGAGTTCACGAGATGGGGCACTGGCTGGAATACAAAGTGCCCGGCTTACAGAAAGAAGCAACGGATTTTCTCAATCGCCGAACAGCGGGAGAATTCGCACAAAAGCTGAAGAAGCTCACCGGCAAGAATTACAAGTCCAGCGAGGTAGCCAAGCCGGACAAGTTCACTAACCCGTACATTGGCAAGATCTACCCGCATGGGGCTACAGAAATCATCTCGATGGGCATGGAACAGCTGTACCACAACCCGGCGGGATTCGCCAAGGATGACCCGGACTACTTCAAGTTCATGTACAGTGTTATTCATAAAAAGAGGTAGATATGCCGACGACGATTCTTATCAACGGTGCACGGGCAACGGTCGACAACGATGGTAAGTGGACTCTGGGCAAGAGCCTACCGCCGCAGATGGGCAAGATACTGCAGCAAATAACGAAGCATGCCCTGGCCGAACTTAGCCCGGCAGATGGCGAGCCGAGCCACGAGATTGCCAGTAAAGCCGTCAAGGCGCTTGGCGGAAAAATCATCGAGAGCACCATCGTCGACGATGCGCCGCCGGATGCAGTGCTATGATAGAAAAAATCACGATCCACTTTGATACCGATTTCCAAGCAGCAACGGATGCGGTGGCCCCAGATGACCTCAGCGACAGTGAGTACTACACCGTTACACCAGAGCAGGCAGAAGAGCGCAGAAAATATTTGACGTCGGAAGGCCCAATAGAAACGCTGGAAAGCATGCTTGCCATGCTAGACGCGGAAGCAGCACTTGATGCAGTAGAAAGTGGCGAGGCAGATGTCAACCTAAGTGCAGCAGAAGAAATGTTCAATCGCATAGATGCTGGCGGGCCTGGCAGCGGCTGTCACGGTGATAACTGTGGTCGCCCGGCAGGTGCAGGCGGAGAGGGCATATCCAAGGCTTACGCAGATAATTTGTCGAAGGCCAAAGCGCTGCTGGAAAAATATGCAGCAGACAAAGAGCCTGAATATCAGGGCCACGTGAAGCTGCCGAATAAAACCATGTACAACAAAGATCGAACGAACAGGTGGATGCAGAGGCTGGAAGAAGGCCAGCCTCGAGAAGAAGCAGCAAAAGGGCTGGGGCTGTATGTCGAGCTAGCCAACTCGATGGGTCTGGGACCGAAGCACTTACAAGCCGTGGCCAAGTACATGGATGACTGGACGAATGAGTCGGATGCGGGCGGCGGAAAATACGTGCAGGAAAAAGGCCAGGAAATCGTCGACGGCCATTGCTGCTCGGATGCGCGTGCCAAGGCCATGATGGTGGAATATCTGATTACGCAGGCAAAGCTCGAGAAGAAATATCCAAGTGGAATGATTCCCGTGCTATATCGCGGCGTGTACGGCGACCATGCAGCAGGCTTGAAAGACCAGGCTTCAATGGCGCGCACTAAAGAGGTCAGCATTCGGACCAGAGGTGCAGAAAGCTTTTCGGCGAGTTACGAAAAGGCAAAAGACTTTGCTGATAGCCACGAACATGGCGTGGTCATCGAAGAACACAACGTGCCGATCACGCATGTAATTTCGTCGTTCGACACGTCGCCGGGATACTTTGCTGGCCTGGCAGATGAGCGGGAGTATGTACTGTCTCATCCGGGTGCGGGCATGAAAGTGCCCAAGCAGCATATCAAAGACGTGTCGATGTACGGAGATTAGCATGGCTGACGAAGAAGAAAAAGAATTCGACATAGACTTGTCCGACGATCCCAACAGCAAGTGGATGCACCAGATGCGCGAGAAAAAGAAGGAGTACGAGCCAGAGCCGGATCCACTGGAGGACGAATGAGCTACGTCGACGAGATAGAAAATAATCTCTCTGACTTAGAAGAGTTCCTTGCCCGAATCGAGGCCGGCGGACCCGGCAGCGGTTGCCATGGACCGAACTGCGGGCGCCCGCCCGGTTCGGGCAAGGGAGGCACGGCACTGCACGATGCTCCAGAAGGCGCGCCAGGCGTCGGCACGACCGGCACGCTAATGAAGGACTTCGGCTGGAAGAAAGTGCCCGGTGGGGAAACTACCGTCAAAGGCCATCCGGCAACGATGTACACGCATCCAACGCATGGCACGATGTTCGTGACCAAGAATTGGTACGAGCATTACAAGGCGGGCGAGAAAATCGGAGAAAAGACGGAGCTGGCCAAAGGCAAGCCACTCGCAGAGAAGCTGAAGACGTATCTGAAGGAGAACACGCCCCGGCCTGGTTCTGGTCCGGTAGCGCCCGCGCCGACGAAGCCTGCAGGCCCCAAACCGACCGGAACTACTACTCCACAGCCGAAGCCTATCCCTGCCACAGCCGCTCAGATCCCCAACCGGGACGCAGAGTTCAAGTTCAAGGAAGACGCGGGCCATCTGGGCGGCGCCCATGACAAATATCTCTACACCGACAAGCTCGGAAAAGAATATCTGTTCAAGCCAGCAACAACGCTGAGCGGGGATGTCTCGCCGTTGATGGCACACGCCGATGAAATGGCATCGCGGATAGCGCAGAAGCTGAGGCCCTACGCATTCGAACACGCCAGAGCAGCAGAGCTTACCGTGCCCGGCCAGGGCAAGGTGGTCGGCAGCGTGCACGAGATGCTGCCGAACATCATGCAGAACAAAGACTTCAGCGGTGTAAAGCCGAAGGACTTAAAGCCAGAAGACTCGGCACAGCTGCAACGTGAGCAGGTAATCGACTGGCTGATCAGCAACCACGACTCGCATGGCGGCCAGTTCATCCGCAGCGAAGGCGGAAAAGTAATCGGCATCGACAAGACGCAGGCATTCAAGTACTTTGGCAAAGATAAGCTGGATGTTGATTACCATCCGAATGCAAGCTACGGCGAGAAGCCGCCTTACTACAATGACATGTGGAAGGCGGTGAAAAAGGGTGATCTGACAGTCGACCCGATGCAGTCGTACAAGACGATTCAGAAGGCACAGGCAATCCCTGATGATGAGTATCGCAACATACTCATGCCTTATGCCAAAGAAAGATTCAAGAACGACGACAAAGCCGCGAACGAATTCCTTGACAAAGCCGTTGGCAGGAAAAACGCTCTAAAGGCAGACTTCGAGAAATTCATCGGTGGTGTGTACGGCAAGCCGTTCACGTTCAATAATGGCTTTTCCGGCACTGGGAATCCTATTCCAAAACCCGCGGGCGCCGGACCGAAGCCACCGTTGCAGCCGGGAGATAAAGGCAGGCCAGCGCCGGTAGAGGAGCAGAAGCAGCGCCTGGCGGAGATGATACAAAAGCCTTCGGAAAAAGGCCAGGGCACGGCCGGCCACGTCATTGCCTGGGAACCGTATGTACCGCCAGATAATCCGCAGTTCAAATCGCGGATGGCTGAGGCACATCAAGTGGTGGCAGATGTGATGAGCAAGTACAGCGGCCCGAGCCAAAAATATCTGCATAATTTTGACGATGACAAGCGCTGGGAATGGGAAGCTAAAATCAACAGCGGAAAATCTCCCGTAGATGCAGCAAAGGGCCTGGGCGTCTATCCAGAGGCATTTGCTAAGATGGGATTTTCGCCGGGAGAGATGCATGACATGATCGGCACCATCAAGGGCTGGACGGGCAGCTCGTCGGGAACGAATGGTACTAAGGTGCAGGAAGCAGCGCAGCAGATTATTAACGGCAAGTGCTGTAGCTCAAAGGTGGCTCGTGCCTTCGAGTTGGAGTACGCCTTAACGCAGGCAAAATTAGCCAAGCAAGTAGATTCGGCAGGTAAGCTCAAGATTCCGGTGTGGCGGGGCGTGAATGATACTGACGAGCCAGGTTACGCCAACCAATTAGAGGCAGCTGCAGCCAAGCATGACTTCGTAGAAACGGTCAACCGCGGTGCTGAGAGTTACTCGACCAGCTTGGATAAAGCTAAGCAATTCGGTCGAGTCATCCTACAGATACACAACGTGCCCGCCAAGCAAGTGCTTACTTCAGCACTTACTAATCCCGCAGCATTTACAGCTCACCATCACGAAGCGGAAATGGTGGTTGCTCACAAGGGCAATCAGAAGCTGCTTGCGAAAGATGTGATCATCAAGCATTCGGGACCGTACACGGCGCTGCTAAAGTCGGAGGCAGAGAAAGAAAAAGGATCGTTGGTGCTAGATCTGACGGATGATGTGAACGCAGATTGGTATGCAATAGCTGCCAGACGTATGCATCTGCCACCAAATGAGGATTATAAGATCTTCGTTATGGAAGCTGTAGAGTAAAATCGAGTAACAAGCGGAATATCGAGTAACTGGTTCGCTTCGCCGTTGGCCGTTCCTGCTCCTACATCGTAGACTCACTTTGTTAAACGATGGCACAGAGACTGGAACTAATCCAAGGATCGGTTAGCATAACCGCACAGGAGACTCATCCCAACAAGATGAAATTCCGCGGAGTGCTGGTCCGTTTGGATGAGCCGTCAACCCGGCCGCCGAACGGAGCCGAAGGGCACCGAATCTACGTTCCGACAGCGGTTGCAGCCAAGCGGTTGCAGACTCTGGTCGGCATGGGATTAAATTACGCTGAGAACTTAGATGGCCATCAGCAGAGAAGAAAAGTCGGAGTTATCCAGAAGGCAAATATCGAGGGCAAGGATCTGTGGGTTGAGGGAATTGTTTGGAAGCATGACTTTCCCGAAGCCACGGATGACTTGAAGCAGAAGAACCTGGGCATGTCGATGGAGATCGGGCAGGTAGCGGTCGACGACATCAACGCAGATGTGTGGGTGCTGAACGACTTCTATTTCCTGGGCGCCACGATTCTGTTCCGTGATGCAGCAGCCTATGAACGTACGCAAGCAATTGCTGCGCAGGCAAACAAAGGGAGCGCAAACATGAAGAAACCGACGGTAACAAAGCCAGCAGCCGTACAGCGGATGGACGCTGGCGCCATTGCACAAATCGCCACGCAGGCTGCTGTGGAAGGCGTGTCCAAGCATTTCGCGGGCACGTTCAACCGGCAGACCAACCTGCTGGCAAGGATGGCCGCACAGTTCGAAGACGTGAACTCGCGGCTTACCGCCCTAGAAGCCGGGGCTGTCACGGATGACGAGGACGACGACGAAATCGACGACATCGACGCAGAAGGCAACGTCGCACCTCCGCCTGCGGCAACAGCAGTTCCGAAAATGACGACAAAGAAAAAAGTCGCCGCAGCCGATGACGAGGACGATGAGGACGATGAGGACAAGAAGGCGGACGAGGACGACGACGAGGAAATCGAATCCGAAGCCATCGACAAGGGCGATCTTGAAGAGATGGGTCCGGACACTGCCGGTGGGGACCTCGGCACGCCGGCGCATCAGAACGAAGACGACGAAAACAAAGGGAGCAGAACGACCTTGAACGACGACGTCGGAAAGACCGTAGCTTCGGCGGCTTTGAAGTCGCTTCGCAAGCAGGTGGCCAAGCTGACAGCAGGGCACGTGCAGCTGCAGCAGGAAAACAAGCGGCTGAAAAAGCAGCTGGCTGCCACGCATCGCCAAGTTACCGCAGCAGCCAACGATGTCACCCGGCGCTCGCGGCCAATCCACAATGACGTGCAGGGTCTGCTGGCAAAGAGCGGCCTGGATCCGATGAACATGCAGGCCTCGTCCCAGAAGCTTTCGGTCGCCGAAGTGGACGCACTGATCGCCTCGTCGCTTCCGAATGTGGACGTCACCACGCGGATGACGCTCAAGAACAAGATGCTCGAAATGGGGCTGATGGAAGAAGGGGCAGTCCACCGGCAGTTGATTCCACGGGGCTAAGTGCCCGGAAAGAAAAAGAAGAGGGAGACGCAGACAATGGCAGAAAAAAGACCAGCAGTCTTTCAGGACTTCACAGCAGCAGCGGACTACCTCGGACCGGGCGCTATTGAAGTCAACCGTTACCAAACGGAAATCGTGGACATGGTGCGGAGACGGTTCGTGCTCGGCCAGCGGATCAATCAAACGCCGGCCACCGGGCAGCCGTCGCGTTACTTCGAGCAGCTGGCCATCCCGACGGCCAACTTCGTCGATCCGCGTGCACTGTCCGCCACGCCGTCGCAGCCGCAGCGCCAGGAAAGAGTCCTGATGCTGAAGGCAATCACGGCTCAAATCAACTACGGGATTTTCGACGTCGAGGTGAACCAGCAGCAGGGCCAGTTCGCGTACCTCGAAGCGAAGGATCTCACGGACACCGTTGACGGGTGTCTGAAGGTGCATGACCAGGGCCTGTGGAACGGCAACGACACGGACCTGATCGTCAGCACGACGGCGCAGTATTACGGCGTCAGCGGCCAGCTGGTCGCAGGCGCCGGCACTCCAATCGGCAACCCGATCATCAACGTGGGCGCCGCGCCAGCCAGCCTGGTCGACGCAGTGAAGACCGGCATGGCAGCAATGGCAGCCAGGACGGACTTCGAAGTGCGGCCGTCGGCCTTCTACTCGAACCCGCTTTTCCTCGACCTGTTCGACAAGGAAGCCAAATCGCTGCAGCTCTACTACAATCAGGTGGAAATCCTGCCGGGCGTGGTGGTCGAGGGCATCCCAACGCAGCTCGGCATCCTGCCCCTGATCGGCGACCCGGCGGTGACGGTGTTCGGGACCACGACGAAGACTTACACCGGCTTCATCGTGTCGGAAGACATGATCGAATATCACTATCTGACCGACCCGCTGCCCAGAGTTTTCCAGCTGGGCTTGCTGGCAAATTTGGCCGCGCAGTATGTGGTGGTCAAGTTCGGCGCGCCGGTAGCCAAAGGTGCCGGTTACGCACATCAGGTAATTCAGACGGTTCGTTAATTTCGTTCGGCGGAGAGTCCGAACCTCTGGGAGGGCTTGCATCTGTAAGAGGCATGGCAGGTGCAAGCCCATTTTGTTAGGTGTATAACGGTTTGTAGGAGTTGCTAATTGTGTCACCGACGGTCACTACCACCGAACTGAACGTGATGCCGGCAGACCTAAAGCCGTACATGCCGATGTATATCCTGCCCGATGACTTTAGCACGTTCGGCTTACCATCCGACCCGAACTGCAATGCCGCGGGGCTGGTACAGTTCGCGAGCGCATACATCGACGAAGCCTGCGGGCGGATTGACGGGGACGGCAGTGGTTCCTTAGCCTACTCCACCTATGTGCAGCGGCTGCTGCTACAAACAAGAAATCGCAATCTCATCCACTTAGCCATGAAGCCCATCGTGCCGGTGGATCAAGCGACGGTAGACGATCTGATAGCACTGGCAGCGGCCGCTCCGACGGGAGAATACAGTTCCCTGTTTCAGAATACGCAGCCTTACTACACCGGCGTGCTTCCGACCACGATCAACAGCTACAACGGCACGCCGTCGGGCTTCATAGCAGCATCCGGTCGATACGGCTACACGCGGCAGGACCGCAGCGTGGGATATCCTGATTTATATGCCATGATCAACCCGCTGAACCTCGTTACCATGTGGGGCGGCCCGGCACCGTGGGTGCCTGTGGACGCCACAATGATCGAGTACGATCCGAAAACGGGTGAGGCATGGATTCCGGCGGGCTTACAGCTGCAGGCTTACTCAGAAATCCTTTGTATCTACAACAGCGGCTATGACCCGCGGAAAATCCCGTACACGATCAAAGCAGTGGTGGCCGGATTAGTGAAGAACGCAATCGTGCGCGGCGGCGTGACCGGAATCACGTCGTTGAATTTCGGCAAGCTGGGAGCCAGTTACAGCTTTTTCCAGGACTTGCTTGATCCGATGCTGGACAGGATGCTGACTCCGTTCAAGACGGTGAGAGGTTACTAAGATGCGACTGGATGAAATGCTTTTGCTGAGTAAGTCAGCTACAATTCAGGCTGGCAGTGCAAAGAACGATGGCGAGATTTTCCGCGAGATGCACGACACACTGCAACAGCACGGCTTCCAGCAGGAAAGCAAGGACGACCACCACGCCGACTACCGGCACCAGAACGGAGACTTAGTCAAGCTGCGGCATTCGACGAGCAAGATGTACCCCGAATCCAAGGCGGCTGGTAATTTTACTCTCAAGCCGCAGATGGCTTACGACAAGCGCGGCATCCCTGTGGATCGTCCTGGCGTGTCAACAAAGGGCAAGTCGTTCCGCCAGCTGCACGAGGATTCGGATGCTGAAGGCAGCGGGCATGAAGCGTTGAAGAGCACGCTGGAGCAGTTTGGTCACAAGCCGGCCTACGGGCCGCCAGAAAAGGCAGGAAAAAATGCGACTAAGTGATGCAGTAGCAATGCGGAATATGGGCACCTTCGGCCGAACTATCATGGCAGGTGGCCCGGGCAGCGGTCGCCATCCCGGTGGCGGAAGCCAGGAAGACCAGGCAAAGGCGGATGGAGGGAAGCTTCACTCTGCCCTGTCGGAGCATGGCTTTAAGTACTCTAGCACCGAACACGACGACCCGAGCGGAGTTGATGAGCACACATACTCGCATCCGAATGGCGAGAGCGTGAGCTTTGCCAGCTATGGCGGCGGCCCGTCGAAAGGCGGCAACACCGAATGGGAGCACAAAGACTCCAGCGGTGACAGAATCCGCAGAGGTGAAGGTGCCAAGTCGTTCGGTCAGCACATGGAACGCCATTACGGCGTAAATAAAATGAAATGAGCAACTGTCCGCCTATCCCGAATTTAGCCTGTGCATTGGGCAGCATGCTGGACTTTCAGTTCAACATGGCAAAATCCGGTCTGCCTGCATGGCTGCGAGTTAGAAATTTTCCCGACGTGCAGAACGAGGAGGCCATCCAGCTTGGCTTCGACTTACAGCCGACCGGAGGCAAGGGCGGCGTGGGCACGACAGACATGCGGATCATGCCGCAGCCGATCATAGAAAATGTCTCGATGCATAACATCGGCCAGAGCCTGGGCAAGCTGTTGTTCGGCGCCAGGAAATTTACGGTGTCGCAGACGTTTGTCTGCAATGCCATGGCACAGCTGCACTTACAGCAGTGGCGGGACGTGTGGGAGCATCCGAAAATCGTCGGCATCGTAACCGAGGGCGTTTTATTCAGCATCGAGAGCGTCGGGCATACCGATATACAAGGTTGTCCGGTAACATGGGAATTGCTGTGCAATGCCAATGAGAGGAAGTGACTATGCCGTTGAAGAAAGGCTACGGAAAGAAAACCTTCCAACATAACGTAGCCAAGTCGATCAAGGAAGGCAAGAAACCAAATCAAGCCGTAGCTATCGCGTACAACCAGCAGCGGGAAGCAAAGCGTGACGTAGCTTCGGCCATCGGCTTCATCAAGAAGATGAAAGGCAAATCATGAAGGATGTATTTATCCGGCGCAAGCACCTACACGGGAACCTGTCGGAGCTGCTGCGCTGTCAGGTGCTGTCGGAAAACGGGGACAAGCTGCGAGTCAAGCCGGAAGGCTCGATGGCTCCGATAGAAATCAATCGATCGGAAGTAATGCCGGCAAACAAGATGACGGGAGCCAAGGATAGAGTAGCACTGGTACAGCAGCTGTTTCCGACTTCAGCCGGTGCCATGCATAACCGGCTTCCCAGATAGATGACGGATTCAACAGATGAAAGAAGAAAGGAAGTTCAGAATGAGAGTCCAGCTTGAGAACGACGAGTTAGCGACGCCGAAACCGTCAAATAAGTCAGGAGACGGAAATATGGCCGACACGAAAGAAAAAGAGCATCAGCATAAGCAGACTACGGTTCAGGAGCATTCCGGCACCGTTGCCAAGACGCACAAGGACGGCGAAGAAGTCGAGACGCTCGTAGCCAGCACGAATCTGATCGGCGACGCGACCACGCTGCTTGGCATGACACCGACCGCAGCAAGCGTCGCTCTCGCCACTAACCCGAACGGACCGCTGCAGGACATCAGCGGCAACGTCGGGCTGGTGCTGAACCATTTCAAAGAGGCGGCAGCGCTGCTGAAAATCGTCAACACTGTGACCGATGCGGCAGATACAGACAAGGCCAAATTCACCGGCGTTGTCAACGCACTGACCGGAGGCGGCAGCCCAAGCGGGACCCTGCTCGCAGATATGGCTTCAGCCTTAGCCACGGCGCCGACGGCAGCCAGCGCTGCATTGGCCATCAGCCCCAACGGCCCGATCATCGACGCGCCCGGAAGCGCCGATCTGGTCAATCTCATGCTGAAGGAAGCAAAGATGATCCTGGCCCTCGTCAATCGCGTGATGGACGCGTCAGATCCGATGAAGACCATCGTCGGCAATCTGAGCCAAGCATTGGTGTAACTTATGGCGCCGGGCGGATGCTGCAGCGGCGGCGATGAAGTCAATGTCATCGACTTCACACAGGGAGATGACTGGGCGAGCAGCGTTACTGTCTACGATGACAGTGGCGCTGCAGCCGACCTGACCGGATTCACCGCCGAAGCGCAGATCCGCCGAGATGTAGCAGATCTTGATCCAGAGGTTGCAGCAGAGATAACGACGGAAATTGTATTGCCCAATATCATCGTGCTGTCGCTGTTACACGGAGTAACAGCGTTACTGTCGGGCAATTACGTGTGGGATCTGGAGCTGACGTCGCCCAACGGTGCCGTGCAGACGATCCTCAGCGGCACGGTAGTCGTTACGCCGGAAGTAACCCGACCTGCCGGCCTGGTCTTGCAATACTCTGAGATATGAATGGAAACGGAAACGGCAAGAAATTCACTGCATCGCTTCGGAAGCCACCGAAGCAGCTTTCCGCATCGCTAAAACCAGCCCAAAAATTCAGCACAAGCGGCGTAGTGACAGAAACCATGCCTGTGCCAGGGCCTCCCGGCCCGCCGGGGCCAGAAGGGCCGCAGGGACCTATCGGACCTGAAGGACCGCAAGGCACAACCGGAGCGCCCGGCACACCCGGAGCACAGGGCCCGCCTGGAGCGCAGGGAGCAACTGGCCCGCAGGGGCCGGAAGGATTGACCGGGCCAAAAGGCGTGCAAGGCGATCCGGGGCCTATTGGACCGCCTGGAAATACAGGGCCAGCGGGGCCTGCAGGACCGATGGGGCAGCCCGGCCCGATGGGACCACAGGGCACGCAAGGGCCGACCGGACCGCAGGGCATAGATGGAGTGCCCGGTCCGCAGGGTCCGCAGGGATCAGCTGGTCCGATCGGTCCGCAAGGTCCGCAAGGCGTAATCGGCTTGACCGGGCCACAGGGAGCCAAAGGCGATACCGGAGCACAGGGATTGCCTGGGCAGCAGGGACCGGCAGGCCCGACTGGAACTCAGGGTCCGATGGGGCCGAAGGGAGACCCAGGCACGACGGGAGCAACCGGCCCGCAAGGTCCAGCTGGAACGCAGGGGCCAGTCGGCCCAGCCGGAGCAGCCGGTGCCACGGGACCAAAAGGAGATCCTGGAATAGCAGGCCCGGCAGGACCTCAAGGGCCGCAAGGAAATCAGGGAGCACCCGGTGCGGTGGGAGCCACGGGTCCGCAAGGAGCGCCTGGCACGCCGGGAGCAGCAGGCCCAGCAGGACCGACAGGGCCACAGGGAGTAACGGGTCCGCAAGGCTTGCAGGGAGCGACTGGAGATCCCGGCACACCCGGAGCACAGGGGCCGACTGGGCCAACCGGACCGCGCGGTGCCACCGGCCCGGCAGGACCGCAAGGAATTCAGGGTCCGCAGGGAGTTGGAATAGAAATAAAAGGCACCGTGCCCACCGAGGCAAACCTGCCAGCAACAGCTAATCCCGGCGATGCTTACATTGTAGCAGACACCGGGCATATGTGGGTCTGGGATGCACAGACGGGCTGGGTAGATGCTGGAATGGTGCAGGGACCTCCCGGCCCGCAGGGCATTCAGGGGCCTGCCGGCGCCACCGGAGCAGTTGGCCCTCAGGGTCCGCAGGGAGTGCAAGGAACTCAGGGTCCGAAGGGTGATCCGGGTTTGACGGGAACGACGGGGCCTGCAGGCCCTACGGGGCCACAGGGTGTGCCTGGTCCCGAGGGGCAGGCGGGCCAGACAGGGCCTCAGGGGCCGACTGGGTTAACGGGAGCAGAAGGGCCTGTCGGACCGCAGGGACCACAGGGTGCCACCGGCCCTACGGGGCAGCAGGGCGCGACGGGCGATCCTGGCCCTACCGGACCGACTGGAAATACCGGCCCTGCCGGTGCAGCTGGTCCGCAGGGTGCAGCTGGTCCGCAGGGAGATCCTGGCATTCAGGGACCAAAAGGAGATCCTGGCCCTACGGGTCCGCAGGGGCCACAAGGCGTGCCTGGACCGCAGGGAATAAAAGGCGACACTGGCGCGCAGGGCGCGACCGGGCAGCAGGGGCCGCCTGGAACGACCGGAGCCACTGGCCCTGCCGGTCCGCAAGGCACACAGGGCTTGCCAGGGCCACAGGGCGATCCTGGTGCAACTGGTGCGCAGGGACCAGCTGGAGCGACTGGCGCGACTGGAGCACAAGGCCCGAAGGGCGATACGGGTGCAGATGGAGCGACTGGGCCTCCCGGCGCAACTGGCAATACCGGACCAGCAGGGCCGCAGGGATCTCAGGGCGTGAAGGGCGATCCTGGCACGCCTGGTGCGACTGGCCCGGCAGGTGCACAGGGGCCAGCAGGTCCGACTGGCGCTCAAGGTCCGCAAGGCCCGCAGGGATTGCAGGGTGCCCAAGGTCAGCAGGGACCCGTGGGCGATACTGGTGTCGCGGGGCCGCCGGGACCGATAGGCCCTGCAGGCCCGGTGGGGCCGGAAGGTCCGCAAGGCGTGCAGGGTCCGGTCGGACCAACCGGAGCGACTGGCCCGCAAGGCCCAAAAGGCGACCCTGGACCGCAGGGCGTAGCCGGACCTACCGGCCCAATCGGAAATACCGGCCCTGCTGGCCCTCAGGGAGTAAAAGGCGACACAGGGCTGACCGGCCCGCAAGGCCCGATTGGAAATACTGGCCCTCAGGGCGCGAAAGGCGACCCCGGCGCGACGGGAGCTACCGGGGCAACGGGACCGCAGGGACCAATTGGAAATACAGGCCCGGCTGGCCCGCAAGGACCTACGGGTGCAGATAGCACGGTGCCCGGACCGCCCGGAGCGACAGGGCCAGCAGGTCCGCAGGGACCAAAAGGTGATGCCGGACCACAGGGCTTGACCGGCTCGCAAGGCCCTCCCGGCGCAGCCGGATCGACCGGACCGATTGGGCCAGTAGGGCCGCAGGGAGCGCAGGGAAATCCCGGCATTCAAGGGCCGAAAGGTGACACGGGAGCTACTGGCCCGCAGGGATTGACAGGACCACAGGGATTAACAGGACCACAGGGAGTCGCTGGTCCGACCGGACCTACGGGAGCCACGGGTCCGCAGGGACCGATTGGAAATACGGGTGCCACAGGCCCGCAGGGTCCGCAAGGTATACCAGGAGTCATCCAAGGCGTGCAGGACGAGGGCACGAACCTGCCCGGGCGTCAATATATTAATTTCATCGGCGGTGCAGTTACCGCAGTAGATGACTTGGCCAACAATCGAACAAATATCACGATCCCAAGCGTGACGCCAGCCGGAAGCACGGGCTACGTACAGTTCAACAACGCCGGAGCGTTCGGCGCATCGTCCGCATTGTTCTGGGACATCACCAATACGCGGCTCGGCATAGGCACGACGACGCCGAATGTAAAGCTTGACGTGAGAGGCAACGTCCAGATCGGCAGCACGGGCGTGACCGGCAGCACGGGATGGCCATTGGTCATCGCAGATAGCAGCGGCCTGGGCACGAAAGAAATGGACGGCAGCGGCGTCAGCAAGATAGAGACGTATGTCGGCTCCGGCGGTGCCAACGAGCTGAGGCTGCTCAACAGCATGAAGCTGATCGGGCAGGCGCAAGACTTGGTGCTCGGCACAAGCAGCTTCGGGCAGGCAATCAGAATATTAAATTCCGACGGCAGCACGCGGCTGAGCGGGAACCTTACCTTCGCCACAGATAATTCGTACGATATAGGCGCCAGCGGTGCCGTGCGGCCGCGGAATATTTTCGTAGCCACGAGCATATACACGCCGTCAGCAACGATCTCCGGCTTAGCAGGCGTGGGCACGCGGATGGTGGTGACAGATGCCAACGGGTTGCTGGGCGCGCAGGCAATTCCCAGCGGCGGCGGAGGCGTTACCTCTGTCTTTACCCGGACGGGTGCGGTGACTGCACAGGCAGGAGATTACACCGCAGCACAGGTGACCAATGCAGTGTCTACTGCTGGCAGCTATGCAGATCCTGCATGGATCACATCGCTGAGTTACAGCAAGCTTTCGGGTGTGCCAGCTGGAGCAGTAGCCAGCGTTTTCGGAAGAACAGGCGCAGTAGTTGCAGCAAGTGGCGATTATACAGCAGCACAGGTGACCAATGCGGTGAGCACGCTGGGAAGCTATGCAGACCCTGCGTGGATCACGTCGTTGAATTATAGCAAGATTGCCGGTTCGCCATCGACTGCACAGATTGCCGCGATGCAGACGCCGTGGTTGCAGAATATAGATGCGGCAGGGTATAGCCTGAATCATCTTTCATCGATCCAAGGCCCGACGGGCGCCGGGGATCATACCGTCTACATTCTTGGCGGCGGTGGGTTGCAAATTGGCCCGTTGACTGGTCAGCACTGTATCTGGATCGGAGGCGATGACACAACGCTGGACATGTGGTGGGGCGGTGCGGGTCAAGACCGTTGGGTTACTGGTTTGATCAACACTACTGCGGTCGATGCAATTTCCCCTACTGGAAACGACTTTGCGTTCCGGGCGTGGAACAATGGGGCCTATCAATCTACACCGCTGACACTGTTCAGAGGTACGGGCTACGTCGGAATCAATAAGCCTACCGCTGCTGCCTACCAGCTGGATGTTGCAGGCGATGTTGCTGTTACCGGCTATATCTACTTCAACAGCGTCGGCGGTGCAGGCAATCAGGCTTACATCTACAACAGCGTCGGCACGTTCTCGATGATCGCGCCCAACGGCGTGAATCTCAACCTGGAATCAGACGGCACGGGCCGGGTGTTGATGTCGACCAACGGCACGCGGCGGCTGGTGGTCCATTCCGGCGGCAACGTGGGCATCGGCCCCAGCATGAATCCGTCTTACACGCTGGATGTGCAGGGCGATTGCAACATCAGCGGTACTTACTGTGTGAACGGTGTTCCACTTTCGACTGGGCAGAACCAGACGCCGTGGCTATCCGACATTGACGGCGGTACGCACCTCCTCAGCAACATCGGCGTGGGCGGATCTCTCGTCGCCGGGATCACATTGAACAACTACGTCTCATACGCCCTCAAGGATTCTAGTGGTAGTGGTCGGAGCGTGACGTTTCTTGACAATGCGAACCCGGATAACCTACATATCCGTAACAACCAACGTGGTGTTGGCGGCGCGATCACCTTTGACACCCAGGCTGGTGGCGTAGAGAGTATGCGAGTCACTGCCACTGGATACCTCGGTATCGGCACGACGACGCCGGCCTTCCCGTTGTCTTTCGGCACCGGACTCGGAAACAAGATCGCTCTCTATGACAATGTTAGCGCCTTCTTCGGCTTTGGTATTCAGCCTGGTCTGTTCCAGGTATTTGCCAATAGTTCCGGCGACCGCATTGGTTTTGGCTACGGCAATAGCGCATCGTTCACGGAAGGAGTAAGTATAACGAATGGTCGTCTTGGTGTAGGAACTACCGGCCCGTTTTATTCTTTGCACGTCGCTTCGTCAGCAACAAGTGGATCTACGCCCGTTTATCATTCGGCTAATACTCCGTTCTCGATTGATAATCCAGGCAGTGCAGAGCTAGTAATAGCCATGTTGGGCGCTAGCCCATACACTTACTGGATTCAGAATCGCGGGCCAGCCGGTGCTTTCCCGATCGCGCTGAATCCTGCTGGTGGATTTGTCGGGATAGGAACTTCATCTCCTCAGTACCTGCTTGAAGTCAATTATAATGCCAGTCAGCTAGGCACTGCAACTGGTAATTCTTTGAATATAGCTCGGTTTGATTTTATTGCTTCGAATAATGTCTTTCTACAGATAACTGGCAGTCGTACATTGAGCGGCAGTGACTGGACTACGGCTGCTTTTAAGTTACAGCACGTTGTCGATTCGACTCAGATGGGATATATCTCGTTCAATCCATCGAATGCGAATACTCAGAGTATTGGGTTTGGATATGGATCTAACGAATTATTCCGGATTGGTGGGGATGGTATTGTTTATGTTGCTAGTTCCTGGGCACGATTTGCTATACAGACTGCTGGGGTGTCTGTTGCTGCGATGCTTTCAATGGATGGCAGCGGCAATACGATTTTCGACGTTCCGAACACTGGCACTGCTAACGGTTCGATGATTCTTAGTACCAAGGGCACTGGTCGAGTAATCGCCAGGCAGTCCGGTTACACGAACATTTTCGTCCCGACTTCAGCAATTCCAGATGGAGAAGTGATTGGAACTTGTATGGCATTTTGGCTAGATCAGGGAAGCAACCGGATTGTGTTTCGAGTCAGGTATAACGATGGAACAACAATGAAGACCGGATACGTTACTTTAGCATGAGAAGGAGAAGTTAGATCATGAGCGTTGGGTTGATACAGATGCCACAAAGAAAAAGAAAAAGGAGATAGCAATGGCATTGACTTACACAGACTCCAACGCGCTCATGAACGACTTCGACTTTCGCGGGCGCATCAAGGTAGCTGCACTTCACTATGCGGACTACATCATGAACGAAGCAACCAACACGCCTGGCCACACGTCCCGGCTGCGCTGGGCCAGTGCTACGTTCCAGAGCCCGGATCAGGCGGCCCAATCGTTGCATTCGCCGGTGGTAATGGACCCGGCGGTGCAGGCAGATGGTGCTGCCATCATCGACACCAACCTGCAGAGCGCGGTGGAGAACACGATCAACAAATTGATCTGAGGATAGAATGACGAGGAGGATAGAAAAAGATGCAAACAGTATTCCTGACGTTCTATAAGCGGATCACTCTGTGGAATATGGTGGGCAACCATAGCGTGAGCGGACTCAAGCAGGCAGAGGTATATCTGCGGTTGATCGGCAAGCTACGCCCGACGGACGAAGAAACGGAATCGGTTAATCTTCAGAACAACGGGATGGGTGTGAGCTGGCAGCTGCCGGTGCCGACGTTCGGCGACAAGGACATAGAGCTGGAGCGATCGGAAGCAGATGCACTTATCGCAGCCATAGAAGTAGCGCAGTTCCGGGTGGTAGATGCAGCGTGGCTGCAGGAGATAGCAGACCAGCTAAAGAAGAAACCACCAAAAAAAGAAACAGACGAGGCCAGGGCAGAGGTTGAAGAACCGGTGCTCAACTAATGAAAGTGACCATGGAATTCGAGGGCCTGGAAAAGCTGGACAGACTGTTCAGCAACGTGGGCGGACCGCTGTGGGGCGGCGTGAAGGTGGTCGGCAAAGCAGCCGCCTATGCACTGGTCTGGGAATGGGGATCAGCGCGGATCACGAAGCCAGGCCCAAAGACGACATGGGGCACCAATCCCGCCGGCGATACGGTGGTGCTTACGCTTACCGCGCCGTACGGCTACATTCGCGTGAATAAGGACCAGTACCTCAGCATACTGCGGGAGGAGGTTAAGAACGCACGCCTGACAAGGGTAAAGCCGGAGAACTTCGAGAATGCTCTAAAGGACGCCCTCAGCAGGGCTGAGATTCGCTGTTCGTTATTAATCTCTGAAACTGCCCCTATCGACAGTGGTGACTTGAGGATGAGTATTCAGCCAACGGGAGTTAACGCACCGATTCTGTTCACCGGGACGCCGAACCTGTTCGGGCCCACCGAATTTGACCTCGGGACTGGCTGGATTTAAGAACTATGTGGTATCGTGTCTCATCTATGGGTAGACCAAGTATGGGGCGGGATACTGCATCGCTACAGCAGCGCTTTTTACGCTACGTCGACAAGACATCTTCGCCTAAGGGCTGCTGGCTTTGGACGGGCGCAAAAGATCGGGACGGTTATGGCAGCTTTAAGATACGAGTTGATGGTAAGTTAGAACAGCGCGCGCATCGCATTGCGTATATCTGGTGGAAGGCACCTATTCCAGATGGCTCGTGGATGCTGCATAAAGTGGAGTGCAGTGATTCATCGTGTTGTAACCCGGATCATGTGTATGCCGGGAACGCAAGGCAGAATTCAAACGACGCTATAACTACGGGTGCTATGCGTCGGGGAGAGGCATCTTCGCATTCTAAACTAACTGCTTTGCAGGTGCGTGTGATAAGGGCATTGTATCGGCGAGGGCAAGGGACACAAGCTAGTTTGGCTCTTGAATTTGGCGTAGTTCCCTTTGCTATATTTCAGATTATTAAACGTCGGACTTGGAAGCACGTCAAATGAAGCTGGACGACTTACTCGCGCTGCATATATGGTCCCGACAGGGAAGGATCATCACTGCCAAAAAGCGGCAGCCGATCGTCTACAATCCCGACGCAGCAATCAAGGCTCATGTAGACGCCACAGCGGGGAAGCTGCATGATTACTTCGCCAGTGAAAATACCGCGGGCAAACCTATGCGCGCCATGCTGGGCGAGCTGGTCAAAAACGCACGCATGCTGGGCTTCGAAGATGGCGCGCATTACTCCGGCAAGAAGCTCACCGATGCCTACGTCCAGAAGGTCGACAAGCATGCAAAGAAATACAGCCGCGAATTGGCGTCGCAGATATCGCAGACGACCAGGAAGGGCCTGAAGAACGAAACGCCTTACGTCACCACGAGTGACCGCGCCACAGCCATAGCCGCCCATGAGGGAAGAAAGGCCTACAACAAAGGGCTTTTGGAAGCGATGGGAGGAAATGGCTTTGGAAAATCCTGGATGACGGGAGATAGCCCGTGCCCGGACTGCCAGGACAACGAAGATGATGACATCATAGATATGAATGATGTGTTTTCCAGCGGGGACGATACGCCGCCAGCACATCCTAATTGCGGTTGCACCTTAGGAGTCCACGTATAATGGTGCATTGTTGTCATAATACGTCGATGACTAAAGCGCAACGCATATTCAATCTGATAGTCAGACGCAAGATTTGGAAAAACATATGAGTGCTACAAGCGCGATAGTGATGGAAGTCGGCGAGATGTCCCGGAAGAAATTCTACAATCAGGATTTCTCCGGCAAGGATCTTTCGCACAAGAAGATGAGATCGAGCTTCTTTTACCGCTGTAACTTCGACGACGCAGACATGTCGCATGCGGATGCCGAAGGAACGGAATTTGTCGGCTGTACCTTCAATAATTCGATTTGCTATTACTCCAATTTCAAGGATGCAAAGTTAGCCGGGAACGTGTTCAAGCCAAAGGATGCTTACGGCATTACGCTTACGATGAGCTGCAAGACCTTCGATCAGATGGAGACGAGACAGCTGTGGTGGTACGGAATGTTGCTTTTTGCCACGATGATGGTGCCTGAACGCGAACCCGTCGACGAGGACCTCAATGCAGGGCTGATTAACCTCATCGGCGCTGAACGGTACGCCAAGCTTAAGACCTTGTTCAGCAAGCGGGAAGTGTAATGTACTATTGGTTGATGCCGAAGCTAGATGTAAACGAACAGCGTGATCGTTTTTTCTCGCATGTTGATAGAACCTCTTCGCCTAAGGGATGCTGGATTTGGACAGGTACTCTAAACGCTTCTGGCTACGGCAGAATCAAAATTACTTTCACCGATGGAACATTTGAACGGTTAGCTCATCGTGTGTCGTACAGGTGGTGGAAAGGGCCAATACCGATGGGTCTGTTGGTTTGTCATATCCGAGCCTGCAGTGATTCAACTTGCGTCAATCCTGCCCACCTGTACACGGGTACAGATCAAGACAACACAGATGATAGGGTCGCTGTAGGTAATCAGCCAAAGGGCAGAACCCACCACATGCACTTACATCCAGAATACGCCGCGCGTGGTGCTGCTGCCGGACGTAGCAAGCTGACTGATGTGCAAGTGCGCGTTGCACGTGCTTTGCATAGACGTGACCACATGATAAAGAGCATTGCTAGACGTTTCGGTGTAACCGCAACGGCTATCTCCGCTATTGTGCATAGCAAGACATGGAGGCATCTGTGGTAGAGGCGATCGATACCTATTTTCTGTTCGTCAAGAGCCAGATGGCAAAGCTGGATCCAACGCAACGCTTTGGACCTATTGTGGCCAGTCGAGATTGGCCGCAGACGCCGCCGAAAGACAGCACGCTGTATCTGCTGTACCTTAGCTCGACGCCGATCTCGCCCGGCACAGCATCGGTGACCTTCTATCAGCATATGCTGCAGTGGGTCTGGCTGGTGATGGGCGACGACATAGAGCCGACGGAAAGAAAACAGAACCGCGGTGACAGATACCGCGTCCACCTGAACATGCAGAACAACCTGCAGGACGCGAATTACCCGGGCTTCTGCCAGAAGATGGCTTACACAGCAGACAGGGACGGCAACCTGTCCAGCAACGGTTTTACCCTGCCGGAATACGGCGGGGCAGAAACGATCTTCTGGACTACACCAAGATTCATTCCGAGATTCGATGCAGAGAGATCGGGCTTACTCTACGGAGTAGCAGCCGTGGAAGTGGATGCGTGGGAAGATATTACGCTGAAGTTGCAGCAGCCGTATCCGCAGCCGGTTTTGACGAAGGATGTGCGTGCTAGAATAGACGCGTTTAACAGATCGTAGATGTGCTCCGCCGTAGGCTGTAGCTGATAATGACGTCTATTATTGTAGGGCAGACCAGGCTTAGTGAATAGAGGAGAAGGACGAATGGCAGGAGCAAATCTTCCAAAGTCATTAACGCAGCCATTCCGACAGGGCCAGCTTAATGTTGGTTCCGGATGGCGCGGTTATTTTGCCCCATTCAATCAAGCAACAGCAGTGAATCAGACGTCGACGTCGATCGGGCCCACAATGTACGACTTGGAAGTTTTGGGCCGGTTCGTCGACGCGACTCCACCTGCTGGCTGGTTTGACATCGGGTTGATTCGAAACTTCAAATTTACGCCAGGCTCGAAAATCGGAAATATCGTTTCCGGTTACCGCGGAGCAGTGCGGGCCAAGTACCGCGGAGAGGTGGCGGAAAAGTTCAATTTCGCATTCGCGGAAATGTCGCGGACGGCGATGCGGCTGGCGACCGGCTCGCAGGTGTTCAACCTGCTCAAAACGGCCGGGAATGCCACGCCGAACACGCAAGGGCCTTTGAATTCGCCTGGCGTAGCCGGCGTTCCGATGATAGCCTACTCGCCGAGTGGGATGACGGGCGGGCCGTCGGGCATACCGACGCTTTCGGTCGCCACCGGGACGGGCTCGCAATTCCCTGTCGGCTCGATGATTGTGTGCGACATCGACTACGACCCGGCGACCTACGGCTTTGTGGGAGACGCAGGTGCCAACGTGTTTCCGGGTGCCGTGACGGACGTCGACTTCATTCGCAAGACTTCCGATTACGTAGCCGGTGTTCAGCAAATCGTTACAGCCGGCGGTGCCGACTTACTCGTGCTGACCGGCCCGTTTGTCGGCGGCGGCAACAAGGTCGGCATACAAGGGATGGGGCCGACAGCTCCGGCGCCGCCTGCGAAGGTGCAGGCCATAACCGGCTACGCATCGCGAGAAGGCGGCACTTACATCGCAGAGTGGTCGGCGGTGTTCAAGCTCGACACGGCAGACTTCTCGCAGCTTCTGCTCTACTACCCACGCGTAGCTCCAGACGCATTCGCCGGCCTGGGCGAAGTGGCCATTCAGAATATCTCGTCCATGCAGGAATACGACATGGATGCATCGTTCGAAGCAATGGCCTTTGACGATCCGTTGGATGGCGAGACTGTGGTCCGGTATTCGGCCTATTATCCGCATCCCGGAACAAATCCGGCGCAATAGCTTCCTTGCAGGGGGAGGCCCGGCTCAGCTCAGAGCCTTACCACGCGCCAGCCATAAGCTGGGCCGGGTCTTTTTGATAAAGAAAGTAGGTGAATAAAGATGTGGCGGCTAAAGTTAGAAAAGGATAGCTTATGGCAGACCACAATTTCCCTTCGCCGAAAGAAGTTGCTGAAATTCTCTCTACCGAACCTGAATACGATCTCTCCACACTAACCGCAGAAGAAAAACCCATAGCCTTAAAGTTGATCCCGCTCGTCGTGGGCCGAGTGCGCGAGACGGTGCGGGTGGATCTAGAGGCAAAGAAGGCCCGCGAACTCGAACAACACATCCAATCGCTCAGCGCTCAGAACGCCGAGATGATGGAAAAAGAAATAACCAAGCTCAAAGAGTCGAACAAGCCGCCGTCGCCGGAAGACCTGAGCAAGCTACTCAGCCAGGAATACGCCGAGATGACCGTGCGCCTGGTGGTGCGTGACGGCAGCGGAAGAAAAGAGCGCACGTTCGTCATCCGCGAGCTACCGCAGTCGATCGAGATGCGGCTCTTCAAATCCATATTCGACTTACTGCTGCCCAACGTCAAAAAGCTGAGCGCTGCAAACTTCGCTCCCGGTTCGAGCACAGAACAAAAGGTGCAGCAGGTAGTTGACATGCTGCCCGAAGCCATGACCCTGATGTCCGATCTATGTGCCACGTGCCTGGATCCATACGGCGATGAGAAAATAAATGGAGATTGGGTGCGGATGAACATGAGTTCCGCACGGATCAGAGACGTACTGGAAGCACAGGTTGCCGTAGGGCGGATCCGGGATTTTTTCTCTCAAGCTGTCCGCATAGTCCCAGAATACCTGACTCAGTGACTAATAGTGCATTACCGGCGGTGGCAGCTGCGGCCAGTTGGATGGAATCGTTTCATATGCCAATGCGTGAGATTTATAAGCGATTTACTAAGTCGGAACTGGCGATCATGGGCTGGCGTAGCGCCGAGCTAGCTTACAACATGCATGTATCCCACGGGAGAGGGGCCAACGATGGTGCCAGACGGCCCCTGATCGACGAAGATATGGATCTACGGGGCCGGTCCGAGCCGGATGTGGAGCATCAGTTACGGGTTATGGGCGAGGCGCTTGCCCCCATTGCCAAGAAGATGGTCAACGAGCGTGGAGAGATAGATCTGCGTCGCCTTACCGGGCCTGAGGCACTGCGTTACTTTGCAGTTTTGGGGATCCCCATTGGAGGTCGCGTACTAAGATGAGCCCCAGCGGAGCGTCAGCAACAGAGCAACTGCTTCTGAAATTCGGTCTTGACTTATCGCCGCTGAAAGAAGCGTCGGCAGCAGTCAAAGCCACTATTCAGGAATTGAACAAGTTCGCAGCCGATATAGCATCAGGGCCGAGCGATGAAGATTTGTCACGAGTCAAGGAGATGACTGATGCGTTGCTTCAGATGCAGAAGCTGAAGCAGGAACAAGCTAATGCAGAAGCAGCTGTGAATGCAAAGGCCATGCAGGAGAAGCTGGCGGCCCAGCAGATAGCAACAGAAGCAGCAAGAACAGAAACAGAAGAGGCACGCAAAGAAACAGCCGAGATAGAAAAACAGTTAGCCCTGCTGAGAGAAAAGAACGCCGAGAAGAATAAAGAAAAGCATCATGAAGAGGGCGGCCTGGGAGAGATGCTTCAAAAGTTTGCCACTGGTGGTGTCGGCATTATGGGAGGCGGGCTGGCGCAGGCAGGGCTGCTTGGGTTGCTGGGCGGTGGTACATTTGCCCTGGCTGAGAAGGCAGTTGATCATCTCCTTGAAAGCATTGAGCATTTAAAAGAAGCACTAGAAGAGGCTTTTGTCACAGCTGAGAAAATGGCAAAGCCTTTGGCCGCTCTTGAAAATATAGCTCAGAAGTCGGGCACGAGTGCCGAGAAGGTGATGGAAGAACTGGATGCAGCGACGGGTCATGTGGTGAATAACATGACGCTGCTTCAGTACGGCATGACGGCCATGAATAACCTGACTGACATCTCCACTGAAAAGATGGCCGAGTGGGCTAAGAGTGCTAGCGATGCTGCTACTGCCATGGGGCATACGCGCGAAGAAGGTATAAACGCCTTGTCACGCGCTATACAGACCGGGCAAACGCGTATGCTGGCGCACATAACGGGTATTCGGGCGCTGAAAGATCACTACAAGCAGGCTGCACCGGCGTTTAGTGAGGCTGCTGATCGCCTTCGCAAGATAGATGATGTAATGGGTCAGATAAATACGAAATTGGAGGGCATGGAAAAGGTCAGCACTATCAAAGGTGCGTGGGCAGAGTTGAGCAAGCAACAGGAAGAATTCTTTGTCGGCTTCTTTATAGGTGCACAGAAGTCGGTTCTTTACAAAGATCTCGTTGCAATTATCAAAGATCTGGCTACAGCCCTTGAGCTGGTGAATCCATTGATGGAGAAGCTAGGCTCATTAATAGGCGATATTGCCGGATGGGTGGTGAGGCTACAGCCACTTTACTGGGCTTTCAGAGGAATATTGGTCGAGATCAAAGGTGCCGCTAAGGCTGTTTCTGATTTATACAATGAGATCAGAAAGTTGATGGGCCTGGAAGACGAGCGCGAAAAGAAGAAGCAAAAGCCAGAAGAAGAAGAGAGCGCGCAGCACATGCAGTATGCAGCCAAGATGGCAACGATGGATGACGCCATCCTTCAGGCTCAGAAAAAGGCTGCATCCGAACATACAATTGCATTACTAACAGAAACCAAGAAGCGCGTTGAAGAGCAGCTAAAGCTAGAACGCGAGGCCATGTCGCGCGGTGAGGGCCTTGCCAAAGATCATCAGGACAGAATAGCAGCGTTAGAAAAAGATCGCTTGAAGAGCACCAAAGATCTTATCAGGGCCCGATATGTCTCTGAGCAGGACGCTCTGCACGACAAGCAAATGCTTCTGTTCCAGACTACCGGCAGGACGGGGACGACGCCGGAGCTGATTAAAGAGCAGGAAAAAGTCAATGCCGAGATAGCCGCAAGCAGCCAGAAATTCAAAGATGATATGTTGGCGGCAAACGCAGATGCCAGCCGCGAAGATAAAGAGCGTACTCTGAAGGATGCCCAAGAGCTGATAAAGCTTCACGAGGAGCAGAACAAGCGCATCTCCGAATTAGATAAGGCCGCGCTGGAAGATCGTAGGTCAGCTAATGAAGCCGCATATCATCGAGACCGCAAGGGCCTGGAAGACTACTTCGCGGATCGTAGGAGTATGGAACAGGCAGAGCACGAGGCTACGGAGCAGGACTTAATAGCGCAGAGGCAATTACACGCTGACGAGCCGGAGAAAGTAGCGGAAATAGACAAGCAGATTCAGCTAGCGCATAATACCGCCAGGCAAAAAGCAAGGGAAACAGACGATGCTGAAGAAGATGCCAAGCTCAAGCGTTTAGATGAGCATCTGAAGCAGGAGTTAGAAATAACTCAATCAGCCCTCAAGGAACAGAAGACAGCTAACGAGGAGTATCTAAAAAGTGGCCTTGCTAACTGGGATGACTATTATCAGGAGAAGCTGAGGTTAATCGATGCGAACAGGAAGGCTGAGTTAGATCACATTGATGCCCTAAAAATAGCTCATGCCGGAGAAGTTCATTACATCGAACAGCTGAATTATCAGCGGGGCCAGATCGAGCGTAAATACGCAGCTGAACGCCTAGCTGCAGAGGAAGCTGAAGGCAAGGAGCACTTAGCGTTCATCAACGAGCGCTACGGCATGCGCCAGCAGATAGCGCAGGCGAAGCTGGCACAGTTTCAGGCTCAGCCGGGCATGCAAGGCGCTGGGGCCGGAATTATAGAAAATGAGATAGAAGTACTCAAGCAAAAGCTGGCAGCCTTACCAGATGTTTTAGCCAAGAGCCCGCAGCTGTTGAACGAGGTTAGACTGGCAACGATCCAGCTTAACACCGAGCTGAAGAAGCTCGAGCTGCAGCTTATACAGATGAAAAGCGTTGCATACGCTGCAAGCACTGCCTTTCAAGGCATTGGCAATCAGATCGGAAAGATATTTACCTCACCGTTTGCACAGAATCTCGCGAAGATACTCAATATCGGAGCCGGAGCAATGCGCTCATCCGTTGAGCGCCGGGATATCATGGCAACGCCTTGGAAGAGAGACGAGACAGGCGCATTTGTAAAAGGCTCCGAAAATATGACTTTGTTCGTCAACAAGCTGGGCGCTGCAGTCGGAGCCGTGGGCGATTTTGTTACAGCAATTACGCAGGCACAAAGCGCCATAGCCGGTGGTCTTGGCGGCGCCATGTCCGGTGGCGGCCTGGGCGGCATGATTGGCCAGACTATGGGCAGTTTGTTCAAGAGCATTGGCAAGATGGGCGGCCCAATCGGCGAGGCAGTTGGGATGGTGGTTGGCGGTGTGATGGGCGCCATTACCGGATCAAAGAACGCGGCGATAAAGAGGAACATAGACCAGCTCAAGAACCAGATGCAAGCCATTCAGCTAGCCCTGAAAGAAAACGCCAACAACATCGCACAGACCATCACGCAAATACAGGGGCTGATCAATCAGGCAAGGATGGAGCAGGCGCAGTCAAAGAAGGGTGGCGAGCAGTATCAGAAAGTCATCGACGACTACTCACAGCAGCTGCAAGACCTGCAGGTGCAGCAGCAGGGAGTCATCCGGGATATGAACCAACAGCTGGCAATCCTGCAGGCGCCGCTGGGCGGGCAAGACTTTTTGAAGTCGCTGCAGGACATCTATACCAGCTACAACAAATTCGTGGGCGCTGCACAGAATGCCAACGACTTAGCATCAGCAAATCAGTGGCTGGATCTGAGCTTGAAAAATCTCGCCAGGACTACGGAAGAATACAACGAGCAGCAGCTGTCGGAATTCAATCAAGATCAACAGAATGCCGTCAACGATGCCATCAAGTTAAACGACTTACTGCTCGAGCGGCAGCAGCTCATGAACCAGATGGCAGATCAAATCCGGGGCGTGCTCAGCCAGGGTTCGCTACAGCGTCAGGCAACGAGAGCACAGACGGCAGGCGAGCAGATAGCTCAGATCAAGCTGGACACGGACAAGCAGCTGCAGCAGCTGAACGCCGAGATAGCAACGACTCAGTACAAGGTGGCCAGTGAGCAGCAGATCTTTAACTTAGCTACGACACGCATCGGTCTGGAAATGCAGCTGGTCGGCCTACAGAATGACCAGACAGACCGTGACATGGTCCGCATCGAGCAATTGCAGCAACTGGTAGCCGGGCTGAAAGACGTAGCCGGGTTCGCTCCTGGCGTACTTGCCAACGTACAAAAGGGATATAGCAGCGCAGCTGGCACACCAATGAGCATGCAGGACATCCTGGATGAGTACTTTGCAGCCGCCTACGCCTCCCGCTCAGCGTACGGATATGGCGCCTTCCGGGGCCAGAATCTATGATAGGTGGTCCTAAGTATCGGGTACAGGGCCAGCGACGCTGCCTGACGGGCCCTACAGCGACGGAAACAGGGGTTTGCCATGGCCTTTAAACTCATGATCAGCTGGAGTGGCGCCGAACGCGACTACACCCGGTATCTCATTCATCAGTCGCTGTCGATCAGTGAATCGCTCAACGTTCCTACCACCTGCACGTTTTCGCTTTCGCCGATAGACTCGATGTTCGTGATCCCGCCCGAACACGCCTACATCGACCTGTACGGCACGCTGAAGAATAAAAGCCTGTTCACCGGCTTTATCACCGTACAGCCGAAAATGGTCTACATGGCCCTTTCGCCGACGCCGATCATGGGCGGCCAGTTATTCGAGTACCAAATCAACTGCTCGAGCGATGAGCACTTACTAAATATCAAATCGGTGCCGTTCATACCGGCATATCTGAATCAGTATCAGGGAGATATTCTAGCGTCGATAGCAGAAGTGCTGTGCCCCGGCTTCTTTGATACAACGATGCTGCAGAAAGGCGATATAGTCCCGTACTTCGAGTACAAGCCAACGCAGTCGTGGTCCGAGTTAGCCAAAGAGTGGGGAGATGCAACGCGCTTCCGTAACCGGGGCAGAAATAAAAAGCTGGTATACGCACCGTACGATGACGCACCGCTCGGCATAGGCTACGACGAAAGAAAAGCTCAGCGGACCTTCGATCCAAAGGGCCTGAATACGGATGTAATGACAGTGCCGCTGGTGAACGATGTTACGATCATCGGCAGAGCAGAGGCCGGAAACAATCGCGAGGACTATTTTATCGGCGACGGCTTTACTGGCACCTTTCCGCTGCACCACAAGACGTTCGAAGGCGCATCGGCATTGCTGTTGAACGAGCCGTGGACTAACACCGATCTGAACAAGCAGAACTGGTATCTGCTAGACCCGTACATGGAATTCGATTTTACCGCAGGTGCATTGAATATCGTCACGCCTGCGCCACCGCACAAGCTGGGCGACTCCTATCTCCAGATGAACAACGGCTTGGAAGTAGCGGGCAGCATAGACTTAGAGCACGGCGAGATTACGTTCAACGGGCACTGCGAGGGAATAATCGGCGGCCTGTACGGCAGCTTTGATGAGAACACGCAGGATAAATTAATAGCCGGGTTTGTCATCTCTACGACCGACAAGCTAACGCCGCCAGCAATTATTCCGTTGCCGGGCGGCGGAGGCATGCAGGGCATAGGCTATGGCGGAATACAGATAGCAGCATTTGCCGTGCAGCAACCGACAGCCAAAGATGCGGAACAAATCGGCGACGTGATCATTACGAAGCCGAACCATAACTACGTGCTGCAGACGCTGATTACAGCTCCGATGTATACCCGGTACAATCAGGTGTACCGCACGCAGGATGGCACAGAGTTCGGTGGGACTGTAGATAGCGTGCCGTGCTCGATCACGTTTGCCGTGCAGGATTGGGATATCCTGGCAGTGAAGGTCGGCACAGATTTCTTTTACGAGCCGACGATCACGAAGATAGCATCGCTAGATATCGAGTTACCGGCTTTCCTTGCCTACGCACTGATCAATAATCAGCAGCTGAATCTAACGCTTGGCAATACGGTGGTCGCAGCGATGCCGCAAGGCTCTCTGTTCGCACTATGTGGGCCGTCTGGATTAGCAAGACCAACCGGGTGGCTGCCGATGCTGCCGTGGACGTCGGGCTGGGTCAAGAAAGGCGACATGTGGGCAACGGGTTTCATCGGCCCGGTGCTGCCGTGGCCTAGCCCGGCATCGGGTAACATCGTACCCGGGCCGTTGATGCTGTCAGACACAGCAGTGCAGGAAGTGCTGGGCAACGGCCTGGAATTACAGGTAGCTCAAATTACGCCTGGCAATGAGTCGGATACGCTCGGATTCTACAACCAGAATCCGCTTACCATCCCGGCAGCAGGAACGCCGTTGCGGTTTCAGTCCTGGGAATCGCAGGCAGCAATAGCCAGAATACAGAACAAAGATTCGATTGACAGTGAAGCAGATATCGTGGGAGATGACGGCATACGATCAGCAGTAGTAAGTGACCTGACTCCACTGCCACGCACAAGCGAAGACTGCGACAACGCGGCATTGGCCTATCTGCACGACCGCGGCATGGTGCTCTACAAGGGCACTTACACATGCACGAGCTTTTTCTTCACCGGAGACGACAAGGACTGGCAATATTTCCCTACGTGCGGCAGGGAGTTATTCATCCACGCCCCGAAAAGAAAAATCGACCAACAGAATTATCTGGTCACCACGCTGAAGATCAGCATTCTCGACTTACAGACGGAATTGCTCTCGTATGAGATCGGATTCGGCGCCGACTTATACCTGGAAAAGATGCTTAAGAATTTCATAATGCCAGATCCGGCCACGGTGCTCACGTTCAAAGACAAAGCAGATCCGCCAGATCCACGCTACACTACGCAGGTTGGAAATTCGTATCTGCCGGATCTCAACAATGTGCAGATCTCACTGTTCCAGATCGTAGATGATCGGTGCCGCGTGGAAGTATTCGATACATGGCTTACAGATCCAGACAACCCGTGGGACGGTGCAATAGAAATCAGGCGCCAGGATCATAATTGGGGCAACAAAGATCTGCCGGATTACGTCGATCTGGTCAGCCCGCCTATTACCGAGTCGGATGGCATTTACTCGCTGGAATTCGACTTACTTCGCAGGCAGTACGACCAGACGTGGTATCTGCGGCCAGTGAAAGATGGCATCTATTCGCGTAGATCAAAAGTGCTTCGCCTGATGTGGCCCATGAAGCCAGATCAGCCCCTATACATCGGCGCCACGGCCATACGGGAGCAGCCGAGCCAAGAAATGGGGATGATAGATTCGTACAACGTGCAGTATGGCTTTAACGGCGATGTGCGGAATATCTGGGGAGTAGAAATAAGAGGTGCGGATAATAGAACGATCCTGGTGCAGAAGCAGTGCACGGCAGCAGCATCTGACTTACTGATAGACTTAGCACAGACGCCGATGCCGTTCATGCCCGCGCCATACAATACCGACTTTGAAATTTACGCTTACTTTTTCAACCAAGCATGGATTTACTCCGATGGCCTACCGATAGATGTAAGGCGGATGGCAACGCTGGACATGCCGCTTATCTGGTCGCCCGGATACGCCAACATCGGGCCGGGCGATACGTTTGATATGTGGGGCAACTTCGGAATAAAGCCCTTCTATAAGATGACCGAAGACGGGACACCGATCGTGTCGTTCACCATGATCGGCAACCCGGCGCCAAACCAAGTCAGCAAGATCGTGGGCGAGCCCGTCCTGCTTATCGCTACAGCAACAGACGCCGGAGCTTCTATTCCACCCGGCAAATACGCGGTAGCCGTATGTGCCTGGGATGGCGTGGTGCCGAGCGATCCTTCCGTTCATCCCAGCTTCAAAGAGTCGCCGATGTCGAATGTGATATACGTTGACGTAGCGCAAGGGCAGGCCATAGATATTACGATAGACCCACCTGACTTAGCAACAGCACAGGAAGTATTTATCAGCGCCACGAATAATAATCAGATCTGGTTTTGGGTCGCCAAGATCGGCGCTACAGATACGTCGTATAGAATCACGTCAGTGCCGCATTGGAACGTGGGCGCACCCGATGATGAATTCGATCATTTCCGGGTGCAGAATAAAATCGAATGGCATGCAGGCATCCTGGGCGCGCAGGTGCATGGAGTTATCTGGAATAAGTTGCAGATCGGCATGACGAATGTGAATGGCGAAGACTACCATTTTATCCCGGGCTCGCTGGTGGGCCGCTCAATTAGCATGTTAGCCAAGTACGATCCTGATGTGGAAATACCAATCGTCAATTACAAGATCATAGATAACGATGAAGAGTGGATTCAAGTCGGCCCAAATACGTACAACCAGATACCGCCTGACCTGACTACTATCTTTGCAGAGAATGATGTAATCACGATTCGGTGCAGGCCAGAGCAGATCACATCTAACAGCTACGTGGACCCGCTGTGGATCAACCCGTTCAGTGCCAACAAGGATGCTAACGGCAACTATGTGCTGGATGACAACGGGAATAAAATCTACGGCCTGAGACCGCACGAAGAAACCGGCCGCCTGTGCTGGATCATAGATGGCCCTGGAAGAGGGCAGGTGCGCGCCATAGCTGATAATACGGATACAAAAATCACGCTGTCGAGCGACTGGGATCCGGCTAACATGCCGACAGCAGATAGCGTGATAGTCGTGGTAGACGCACAGTGGAGGCCCACTTATGATACGCAGCAGTACGAAGTAGCTGACAGATTTTCCTACGGCCCAATCGTAGATCAGAACTTCGGCACGTTCGGGCCTGTGGCACAGCCTGATGTGCAGAACCTCGGCGGCATCACCTGGATACTGCGGCTGCTGACGATCAGTGCAGACGGTAGGTACAACGATACGGATGATAGAATTCCCATGAGAGAAGCTTATGCCTTCCCGGCCTTCGGGACATCGCAGAATGACATGGGCACGATCAGCTGGGATACTGGCGGTGCAGACTTAACGCCGCAGGGACGCAGAGTGTTCCGGCGCGGAACGCGGATGAGAGTGATCAATGGAGTGTTTGTGAAGTCAACGATGTGAGGAAAAGATGCCGACTTATCCAAATGCAATACCTCGAAACACATGGGACAAGCATGGTGAGCGTGTCTCGATTCTCGATTATCTCGCTGACAAGGGCAACCCTACGGCAGCGTTCAACGCGGCAATCCAGCATGCATCAAAAGTGCGCGGCGGGTGCTCGATTCAAATCCCGGTGGGCGAGTATGTGATCACGCAGCCGATCGTGGTGGATGTACCGAATATCGTGTTCCACGGCGAGGGTGAGAATTCGGTGGTGCAGAGGGATCTACACTTCCAGGGCGGCGATGCCATGTTTGTTATTAAGGCATCGAATATCACGTTCCGCGATTTTCTGGTTGACGGCAACATCACGAATCCGGATCATGTGGTAATTCAGGGTGGCAACTTTATCATCGATGGCTCATCTTATCCTTTAGACCCGATGATAGATCCGTTTACTTACAACAGCTCGTTTTGGGTCAAGTCAGATGCAGGGCCGGTGGATCAGGTTCGTTTCGAGCGGATTACGATTCAGCATACAGCGGGCTATGCCATCATCTTCGATGCCCGGCACGAGTACCTTACGCACATGCGGGTCACGGATTGTCGATTCCTGAACAACCGGCCCCATCTATTCGGTGTGACCGCCAGCGACGTTGCCTACGGGGCGTGGACGGGCGGAATACTCATGGAGGGCGACGGTTCGTCCAATGCCTGCCATGACGTGCTGGTGCATGGCTGCTCGTTCATGCGCATAGACGGCAACTGCGTGTGGTCGCACCTGTACGGCTTCAACCGCCTGCACAGCAACATCCGGATCAAGAACAACGATTTCCTCGACATAGGGCGAGACGGTGTGCTGATGGGCGGCATAGACGGCGGCGTGGTTGAAGGCAACACCATGCGGCGGATCGGCTACATCACGATAGATGATGATAATATGTCTGCCCCGAAATGGTTGAGAGATCAGTGGGCCGTCGGCATAGATACCAGCGGGCTTACGGTCGGCGTGAACTATGTCAACAATGTGCTGACATCGTGTAACGGCGGGTATATCGACTGCGACGGATATTCAAGCGGTACGATCGTCGGAAATAAGTGCCGGACGCCAGCACCAACCGATCCGGATTACGCAGCAGATCAAATCGGCGCGCCGGGATGGGGCGGCAGAGCAGCTGACGGGCAGTCGGACTGGGCTTACGGCATAAACTTCGGCAACACGAGCCATGCCGCGACCGGAGACAGAGGCGCACGCGGAGCCACGATCGTCGGCAATAATTTTCAGAATATGGGGCGAAATGCCATCGCCCTGTACGCTGCAAGAGACAGTTACGTATCCGACAATGATATCTATGTGCAGCCAGCGCCTTCGGCCAGCCCGATCGTGGTCGGCAATATCCTGTATCCTGATCCACCGGCAGACGATACGCGCGGCTTCAATAATGTAATCATCAATAACCGCATTTACTGGAGCCCGACCATCTACGCCCCAGCGGTGCTCGAAGATGCGAACCTGAGCGGCTACGGCCAGAATTACGCTTCGGGCGAGGGGAATCAAATCCGTGCCAACGACCTGATCGGGACGACTTACAAGACGTACGAATTCATGAAGGACCCGTCGTCGACGAGCAGCACGGCACACCATTACGCCAGCAACTTCGCATCAGCAACAGGAGACGCACGGCTGCAGCAGACCTCGACCCATTCCATCCGGCGGGAGGGCAGAGGAGATGATGGCACGAGCGTACTGCGCGTCTACAACGTAGATACGGGCACTGCCCAGCTGCACATGCAGCTGCAGGCTTACGCCCGGGTCGATATGACAGATCCGAGTCATCCTGTGCCTGTGAGGATGCCGTTGTTAAATGTCTCGCTGGGCGCGACAGCAGGGACCGGAAATATTTCCACGGGTAATAGAACGCAGGCCGGATTCGATGACTGCGTGCTGACGGGCAAAGTGTACGGCGATGCTTTGTTGTGCCTTGGATCAGCTACTTATCACGATGCAGATGCTGATTTACTCACAGCAGACGTGGGATTAATCCGGTACAAGACGGGGACGCCGAATAAGTTTCAGATGTCGGTGTCGGTAGATGGCAGTGGAAAACGCGTGTGGCAAGACTTCGGCGGCGGAGGAGGCGGAGGCAGCGTCGGCGGCACCGATAAATCCATCGTGTACAACATGAATGGTAATTCATGGGGCGATCAGAATTTACAGTGGGATTACGATCAGCAGGTAATGACGGTATACGGCAAGTCAGGGCAGCCCGGTATTCAGGCAATTAACTCCTATATCCGCGCCGACCAGGGCTTTATCGTCACGCAGCCAGCGTGGAATGCCTTCAATGGTGCATCTTCCGGTGCCGGAGCTTTTTTGGGTGCCGTGAGTGTGGCGCCGTATACTCCGCCAGCTACAACGCCGCCAGCACCGCCAGCGCCAGCACCGAATGGAGGTTATATCGACTTAGCACAGCTCGGATATGCGAGTTACCCGCGGCCACTGGCCGGTGCTACGTTCGATAATACGCAAGTACTCATGTGGAACGCTGGCCAGAATGACACGCCTACAGATGCCATAAATCACACTACCGGCCTGATGCTGAATACGTTCGTCAATGCAGCAGCAGGATTTGCCACGATGGCGACTACCTGGAACGCGATCCAGGCTCCAGCAGGCGGCGTGTATGGCGAGTCGCTCGGCGCGAGCAAGTATACGCATATCGGAGTGCATGCGACAGATTTGGTACAGGGCGACCTGACGACGAGCGATTCGCTGACGCCAGGGACTATGTTCTGGAATTCGACGTTGAATCAGCTTAGAGTATATGATGGTAATAGCTGGTCTACTGTTGGAACAGGCACGACGGGTGGAGGCGTACCGGGTGGCATAGATAAAAGCATTCAGTACAAGGTCGGAAGTAATTTCGGCGGTGATGCGAACTTACTCTGGGATTCGACGCTTAGAGTGCAGACGATTTTGGGCGTAGCCGGGCAGCAGGGGCTGATCGTGGACAAGGGATACACGATGTCGAATGGCTACGTATCGACGCTTGATTCATGGTCAGCAATTAATACGATTGGGACGGGTTATGGCGGCGGTGCAGTAACTGCCGGATATGCAGTGGCACCGCATGGAAGCCGCGGTGGGTACATCGACGCAGCTCCGCTTGCATCGCAGAACTTTCCGGTAGCGCTGCCGGGACTAAGTGCATTCGGTAGCAATGACGTGCTGATGTGGGTGTCTGGAGTAAATGGTACGACGTCGGCTACGGCTCCACAGGGTGCATACGGCCTGATGTTGAACAGCTTTGTCAACGCTTACGGCGGGTTTGCCACAGCCAATACACAGTACAACAGCGTGCAGACAGCGGGCGGACTAAATGCCCGGTCGATGGCAGTTACGAGTTACGTGCAGGTCGGCCACGGAGCAACCACACCTACGCTGACAGCAGGCGATACCTTCCAGGCAGGGGCACTGTACTGGAGTGATACGAATAAAATGTTGATGGCCTACGATGGCACTAAGTGGATATCGCTGGGCCTCGGCGGTACGGGCGGTGCTTTCGGCAGCATTCAGTACAACAAAGGTGGCGTGCTGACGGGTGATAATAATCTGGTCTGGAATGACACGGCACAGTCGATGGCCGTGGCAGGCAAGGCAGGGCAGGCTGCCATATCTGTGACTACAGGTTACGTGACGTCAGTGGGCGGCTTTGTCAGCACAGCAGATAGCTATAACGCCTTTCAGGGAGCAGCAACGGGTGGCGGTGCGTGGATGGCTGCTTACAGCACATCTGCTTTCAACAGCAAGGGAGCTTACTACAGCGTTTCAGCGCTGGGATATGGCAGCTTTCCGGTTGCCGTGACCAGCGCCTCGTTCGCCGCCACAGACGCGCTGCTGTGGGTATCAACTACGAACGGGACTACGACTCCGGTCACGACGGTAGCATTGAATACGAATATAGCTGTTAACTCAGCTGTGGGCTTTGTTACCGGCAATGCCAGCTACAACAGCATTCAGGCGCCTGGCGGTGGCGTGTTAGCAAGATCACTGCATGCAGACAAGTACATCGACGTCGGAAATAGCGCAGGACCGCCGACCAAGACGACGAATGCGAATTTCCGCGATGGCAATTTGTACTGGGATACGACACAGGGCAATTACCAATACTACAAAGCCGGTGCGTGGCAGGCATTTTCCGGCGCCGCAGCCGGAGTGGATAAGAGCATTCAATATAACAAGGCCGGCGCATTTGCCGGAGATACGTATCTTTATTACGATGACGCAGCCCATACATTTTTTGTTAACGCCACAGCAGCCAACAAGCCAGCAATAGCCGTGACCGGGTATATGCAGTCAACCGGCGGCTTTCTCACTACAGCGGTGGGCTACAATGTAATCCAAGCCAGCATGGCAGGCGGCGTCTACGCGGCAGCAACGACTGTAGCTCCAGATCCAGGCAACACTGTCGGCGGTTACATGGCAGTGAAGGCACTGACTTACTCCGGCAACCAGCCAGTCGCATTGGCGGGATTTACCTTCGATGCCAACACGGCGTTGCTGTGGGCGGGAGGTGCCAACGGAGCAACAGCAATAGCGCTGGGCTTGAATACGAATGCATGGATAGATGCAGCAAGCGGACTCAGAACCAGTAATGCCAGCTATAATGCCATTCAAGCATCATCGGGAGGTGTGTATGCACGTTCGCTGCACTCGCTGTACTATGTTGACATCGGGCAAAGCAGCGGTGCTCCGACGGCAACGACCGGAGCCGCGTTCCGCGCAGGCAATATATATTGGGACACTTCCGGTACGCCTGGAATAAGAGTGCATAACGGTTCAGCGTGGGTGCCGCTGGTGCCTGCAACGTCCGTGCCCGGCGGTGCCAACAGAGCCGTGCAATACAACAGCAACGGCAGCTTTGGCGGAGATACAGCTAACTTCTATTGGGATACTGCAGCGAAAGTGTTGTATCTGGTAGCTGCCGACGGCGCCAGCCCTGCCTTGGGCGCAACCGGGTATCTGCAAGCGAGTGGCGGCTTTGTCACTGCAGGAACTAGCTATAACGTGATCCAAGCGCCTAGCGGCGGGTCGCTGGCACGACTGCACAAATCGACTTACTACACGCAGCTTGGAAATAATAACGGCGTGTCCGGCGGGACCGGCGGACCGGGCCTGATCGGCGGAGATCCGAGCTTCACAGCCGGAGCAATTTACTGGGATGTCGGCTATGCACAGCTTAGAGTCTACGATGGCACGACGTGGGGCCCGATCGTGGCGCCTTCATCGGGTATCGGAGGCGCACTGACCACTCCCAGAATTCCCTATGCGCTGAGTTCGAACACGCTGACAGATACGCCTAACCTGTTTTGGGAAGTGTCGACGAACGGGCTGAATACGACAGCACTGGGAGTGAACTCACCTACGCAAGCTTCGTGCGTGCGCATCAGCTACGGCCGTGTGGATAATGGCGGTTATATCACGGTGCCCGATGCGGCGAGCTTTTATACGTCTGCTGGATGCAGTTACAACGGCACTTCATGGGTAGCAAAAGCTTCATCTGGGACCATATTGGCAATGGTTGGCACGCAGATAGCCTGGTATCAGAGTGATAATAACCCGGTGAATGGGGCCTATGCCGTAACCGAGCGAATGATCATGACCAACGCCGGAATAAAATTCCGGTTTACAGCTGGGAATGCCCTGCAGGTGCTGAATACAGCAGAAAATACGTGGGGCGGTGCAGTGTTCGGCTATCTTGGGATTAATTGTCCTAGCCCGGTGTCAGCAGTTAGAATTTCCTACGGTGCCAGCAATAATGGGATGTTTCTGACTTCGACATCGCCATCGCAGGCGTTTGTGTCCGGTGGAGCCTACTATAACGGCTCTCAGTGGATTGCTACGGATACTTCATCGTCGGCTATACAATGGAACGCCGGGCAGATAGCCTTTTATGCTCAGACTGGGCTTTCGGTCGGCGGTGCCTTCAATATATTTCAGCGCGGACTAATAGATACAGCTGGGAATTTTGTCTGGTATTCCAGTGTATATTGCGGATTGAAGTTGATCATACAGTCACCTGCGTATGTAGGCGGTGGCGTGATGCTTACCAATTATCAGAACAATGGCAATTATATGGTTCTGAGCATGGGGTACGATGGCAGCAATAATCTTTACCTTGATAACCGCAGTTGGAACGACATTTACATCCGTCCTGGGGATAACCGATATGTCTTTATGGGTTCGGGCGCTGGTAACGACTTTGTGTGTCCGAATGGAGATAATAACGCGTCGCTTGGGCACCCGTCGTACCGCTGGAAGAATATCTACTGTGTAACTGGGCTTGTTGCCTCGCTTAATGGGGTAGCAGGCGCAGTGACTCTCGTTGCCGGAGCAAACATTACGATTACTCCTTCCGGCCAAAACATTACGATTGCAGCTACTGGTGGCGGTGGCGGTAGCTATACCGGAGGCACCGGCGTTACGGTATCCAATAATGTGATTTCGATTGGGCAGGCTGTAGGCGCTACTAACAGTGTGAATTTTGCTAACGTCATAACGTCTAGCTATATACAGATTAACTACAATCCTGGCGGCACGAACTGGGGCCTCTATCTGCCATATACGTATGTGTATTCGAAGGGTGTAAACTCGACAGATACCTCATGGAATGGCATACAGTCTGCTGGTGGTATTTCGGCGAGTTCAGGATTTTACGTGCCTTCGCAAGTTCAGGTGATTGACAGTGGCGGTGTTTTCGTAGGTAAGGGAGTAAGCTGTCAGAGCTACGGTGTAGGCTGCTCTGGTGTGAATGTTTATAGCAATGGCTGGTATTACGGATGGACTGGGTACTTCACCGATGCTAATAACATCCTGCGGCATGTGGTCGGCGGCATCATTGTTACTGCTTGATTCGTTATCATTAGGAAGGTGAGGAGGCTAGAATATGGCAGCGATATTGAGAATGACCGTACAGCAGCGGTTGAACTTGGAAGGCATGCTTCGCCAGCAGAAGTCAGAGGACGGCGAGGCACTGATGACCAGTTACGAGCTGCTAAAGAAAATCCGTATCCCGACTGAAGACCGTGTGCTGTACATGCGTGAGATACAGACACCGCAAGGACCAGCGACAGAGTTCTTTAACAGAACAATCAATGCCGCGCCTTCGACCGATATCGAGTTAGAATCTGCAGAGATTCGAAGACTAGAGGGCACGCTCAAAGATTGGAAAAATTATTCGCCAGAAGATGTCGAATGGTTGATCGACTTAAAGAAGCAGCTATCCGCCGTCAACAATGGCACTGCCGCGGCAAAGAAAAAGTCAGCCAACTAGTATGCCGATAGAAGTGGTGCTGACCAATCGGTACGCCTATGTCACGGAAGCCACCGACGCCGACTACGAAGCTATCTCCAAGTTTTGGAGCTTCTATCCGCCGGGTTACAGATTCTCACCGAAGTATCTGTACGGCAAATGGGACGGGCGCATCACCATGCTTAAGGAAGGCAAGGTGCCTGCGGGCCTGTTTCGCGCCACAAGAAAAGACGCTGTGAAAGACTTGGGCGTTACGTTCAAGGTCCGCATCGACTTACCGAAGGTGAATGGCTACCACGCGCCAGAGGCATCACTCGACGAGAAGTACAGATACCAGGAAGAAGCAGTGCTGAACATGCTTGACAACGTGCCGAGGGGCGGCGGGATAATCCTGTCGGCTACCGGCACCGGAAAGACAGCCGTAGCCGGGAAGTTTTTCAAGTGCCTGAAAGAGCACTGCCTCTTTGTGGTCGACGAGCTTGGGCTGCTATACCAGTCGCAGAAAGAAATCGAGCAGTGGGCAGGCGAGCCGGTGGGCTTGGTGGGCAACAGCAAATACGAGCCACAGCGGCTGACGGTGGCCACTATCCAGACGCTGCACAAGCACCGCGATGACTTAGAATTCAGAAGATGGTTCCGGAAGGTGAAGATCGTGATCGTCGACGAGCTGCACGAGCAGCTGTCGCGTCGCAACTTCAAGATCCTAGAAACGATCAAGCCGATAGCGTGCTACGGTCTAACTGCCACGCTGCAGCTTAGAAGAAAAGAAATCAGAACGAAGGCTTACAGCTTTGCCGGGCCAGTAATTTATGAGTTCCCGCTGCAGAAGGGCATAGAGCAAGGAGTGCTTACCAACGGACGAATGCTGCAGCTGATTTTCGAATACGAGCCTATCCCGGAAGAGGACTATCAGCAGTCCTACGAAGTGCAGGTGTGGGACAACGAAACGAAGCTAGCAGCAGCGCAGAAAGTAATCCGCTACCTCATCAAGCAGGGCCACTACGTGATTGCGTTGGTACACAGGCCCGTACACGTCAAAGCCCTGCACGCGATGCTGCTAGACGTGCCCCATCGTCTTGCATACGGTGCCATAGATCCGCATAGCCGGGTCCGGTCACGCAGGAAATTCGACAAGGGTGACCTGCAACTGATCATAGCCAACAAAGTGTTCAAGAAGGGTATTAACGTTAGACGTGTCGATGTGATGATAGACATGGCCGAACTCAAGTCCAAGAACGATGCCTGTCAAAAATTTGGGCGGGGAGTACGGCTGCATCCCAGCAAGACGGAGCTGCTATACTTGGACTTCGGCACAGACGGTGAAAACCGATACAGCAAAGCAGCCAAATCGAGAGCCAGAGCCATCAAGGCGATGGGGATCAAAGTCAGAAAAGTACGCGTAGATGATCCGGCCTCAGCACTAGCAGCAGTGAAGGCCGAGTTGGAGATGATGGAGCGGAAGCAATGCCCCAAAGCGACCGTGCAGCTAAGCATGTTCAAGAAGGCGGGGAAGCGTTCGAGTCGGGCGAGCTGATCAAGGCCAAGCTCGATCATGCTATCCGGTACATAGCCACAAAGAGCACGCACGCCACACTCCACGGTCGCCTATCTTCAGATGAGCAACACGCAGTAAGGCTGTTAAAATCCCGTCAGCGTATGATTGACCGGGAATGGCATGCCGTATTCGGGAATGGGAAAATGAAGATCAACGCAGTAGCAGAACTAAAGCTTTCCAAGCCAGATGACGGGACTCTGTTCCGGCTTGGCGAGAAGTGGCATTCGCGCGGCCGACTAGACTGCAAAGCCTGTGCCACGACTATGTTGGAAGACCTACCGATTCCGGTGCCGGTTTCCCGGATCTGCCCCAAGTGCAAAGACGGCGTAGAACACGCCTACGATGTGCAAGAATTAAAGCCTTTACCCGAGGGTATTGTCCTAGGGGACGGGGACGTCGTAACGACGGTGCCTGAGGGAGGAAACAAGCCCATGAAAGTGGTTGTAACCCGGTACTTCCACTGCGACGGGTGCAACAGCCGGGATCAGGTGGTGTTATGATAGCCGTAATGCTGTTTTGTACTTTTGCCGTCGTCCTGTTAATTGCTTTCGGGTCGAACGTGACGAGGATACAGAACCTGGAAAAGAATGCCTTGAACATGCAGCAGCAGGCGCAAGCCAGGATAGCAGCGTTGGAAGCAGAGCTTATGCAAGCCCGGCAAGGCCTGATGCAGTCGCTCGAAGCACGGTTGGACCAGCAAAAGAAATTGACCGCTGCACTAGAAAAGATCGAGACCATGCAGCACGGCAGACTGTTCGACCAGACATTGGCAAAGAGCGCATTGGAGCGCGGCGACCGCTTCCGGGGCGTGTTGGAAGCAGTGCTGAAAGCGCAGGGAGTAGACGAAGATAAAATCGCGACTCTGGTCGAAGTAGCCGAAGAGGAACCGGAAAGCTAGCTTCCGATTTCATCCTCTCTGAAAGAGAGTCATAGCTACCGCATAGCCATAATGATAGCCGTGATCATAGCCATAGCAGTAGCAAGCGAAAAGATATTCCTAATATACGTATTACGAGAAATTCCCGGCGCATGCGGGACCGACATCGAACCTTTCCAAAACGCCTGGGATACAGCTTCCAGCCGCATACGTTACCATACAGCATGACCGGATCGGGCAGTAGCAGAATGTCGGAAATGTGGGGCGCGGCCAATGCCATAATGACAGAAGTGGAAAATTGGCTGCTCTCCAGAGAGCGCAAGCAACTGAGGCTGAATTTCCGGGTGCTCGACCAGGCACGGCTGCTCAAGTTACGCGTATGGGAGCAGAGATACTGCGTCGGAATACCGGAAATACTCGATCTGATCATGCCGATCCTCCGCGCCCAGGTAAAGAGGATCAGAAAAAGCGGCGGCCTGGGCATCACGGTCGCAGCCATGACGGGTGACGGGGCGGAAAAGATCCTCGTGCAGGAACTGAAAAAGAAATACCCCGACGGCGAGAACGTGACAGTGCTCAGAGAGCGCATGAGAGAGCAGCAGCTGCAGGCCGAAGAAGAAGCGGACAACGACGGAATGAGGACGAGGGACCGCAGCGTGCGATCCGTGCTAGATTCGATCAGCATCGGGGACTTTGCCAAAGCCTACTCCAGCAGCATCATACGAAAGCGCATGCGCGTGCAGTCGGAACTGAACAACCCGGTGCGTAGAAGAAAAGCCTATCGAGGCAATTGTTGGAGATGATTCAATGGAAACGCCTTTACCTTTCTACATTCCAAGCGCAGCTGACAACCCGGAATCATTGAAAGCGCCGGGAGTCAGAATTACCCTGCCGCCAACGATGATAGATATGTCGGCTCATCTATCCACGCTTGACTACACCGACGACTCGATGATGCAGTCGCTCTGCGTAGCCATCGCCACAACCAGAAAAATCCGGCGCACCTCCGTGCCCAATCTCACCGCGTTTGCCCAGTCGAGGCCGGACACGCTGCTGGACGCCATGAACATGGCAAAGAATGAAGGATTCATAGACCGGATCATGACGCTGACGCTTATGCAAGATTTGGTCAAGGCCATCTCGAACGGGTTTGTCATCCTGTTTGAGACGAAGCTGACGCCGACCGTGTTCGATGACGCAATCCTCGATGATAACATCTCACCGTATCAGCAGCTAACGCCGTGGAAAGAGCCTAACGGCAAGCCGTGGCTAGCAGCTCATGGCGTAGGCATCGGCTACCACTTACCGAGGCAGATGGTGGTGAGCCTCATTTACAAGCACCTGTACGAAGTACCAATGTCGTACATACTCACCGGGACGAAGACACCGCAATTATGGACACTAGACTGAGAGCACTGAACTCGCTACCGCGGGCCTCACAGAAGCAGATAGACCTTATTCAGCGGCTACTAAATGACTGCGGCTACGGCGATCTAGCCAAGAGAAATGCCTACCTGTCAGCCAAGACAGAGCGGGACATCAAGTACGTAGATGACCTTAGAAAAGTAGAAGCAATCTGGATCATAGATGAGCTGATGAGATACAGAGAGCAACTGTGGATAGAACGTTCGAAGAAGAGCTGAAGAGAATTGCTAAGCGGCGAAGATGGGCTTTTATTGAACTTACGTATGCTGAGAAAATGGTCGAGCACAATCGACTTTGCAGTTCTGGTAGACGTGCTCTGCTGAAGTACTTAATGACAGTATTTCACGGTGCAAAAGAAACGACATTTACTTTTCAGCGTAGGTATGGCATAAATGAAAAAGTAGAAGTAGAAGATTTATACGATGTGAAGTACGAATGGGCACTACATGACTTATCGCTTTGGAGTAAGGAGTGCGAAGCTCTAGCTTTAGCTACTTCTAATAATGCTATGTACGCATATCTCAGACAGCAATATGGTTCTGGGATAAAGGTGGTAAAGACTTTGCGCTGGTTATTACTGTCTCAGCACGTACCTCGCAAGAGTGTGCTGTTTGTAGAGACGTGGCTGAAGCCTGCAATGCAGAATGACTTTCTCCAAAAAGTTGATACACTATCGTCGCCTGACGGATGCTGGTTGTGGAAGGGTGCAACAAAGGATGAAGGCTACGGCAAAGTGTTTCTGCGTATGCCAAATGGAAGTATTGAACGCACTGCTCATCGCGCTGCCTTCATTTGGTGGGTTGCTGCTTTGACGAAAGCAAGACCCTGTGTTTTGCATAGAAGTTTTTGCAATAACCGAAACTGTCTGAATCCAAGCCACTTGTATGCCGGGACAAAAGAAGATAATACAAATGATAGAATTGCTTGGGGCAGCAATAACTACTCTAGTGGCATGAATAACCCCAATAGTAAGTTGACAGAACTACAAGTTAGAGTGATTCGCTCTTTGTACTCTAGGACGCGCATGTCCCAGCAAAAGCTAGCCGATATTTTTGGTACAACTGATACAGCGATATGGTCTGTCGTCAATCGAAAGACATGGCCTAACTTGTAACATGGATAGTGAGCTCAGACTACAGCTGCTGCGCGCGCTGGTCCGGGACCGTCAGTTTCTCAAGTCATCCTGGCGGGACGTAGATCCGACCACGTTTGCGGAGAAGGAAGAGCGCACGATTGCTAAGGCGGCCTTAGGCTTTTGGGAGAAGTACGAGTCGCCGATTGGACCTATGTTGCGATCGGCTATAGATGAAGAAATCTCCAAGAATGGGATGGCGGTTAAGACCAAGCAGAAGCTGAAGGACTTGGTCAATCTAATACAGGCGCAGAAGCTAGAGCCAGTTTCTCTATTAGCGCTGCAGGACAGAATAAAGTCACTAAAGCATAACTCGTTCTACGAAACAGCATTAGACGAAATCATTACCGCACACGAAGCCCACGAGTTCAACGTGGAGATGCTTCGCGAAATAATCGAGAAGGCTGCGATCGAGTTACAGACTGGGAAAGTCGAAGCCAGAGACTATCTAGACCAGCTCGAGAACCGCATAACTCGACGCAACCATTGGGACGAATTGAAAAAGTACCCGATGCTGCTAATAGATCCATTGGATGAGAAGGTCCGATCTATTGGTCGCGGGCATATCGGCTTGTTACTCGCCCCGTACTCCAGTGGCAAGGGCTTAGCACTAGCATACATAGCTACAGCCTATGCAATGCAAGGCTTGAAGGTTCTCTTCATCACGCTAGAGGATCCTTTGGATCAAGTCGAGGATCGGCTTGATGCATCATTAACAGGGCTGCCGTTATCGCGGTTGCAACAGCTACCTAATCGACTTAGGAAAAGGTTCCGACGCATCAAGAAGCAGATGCGTGGGCGTATCCATATTGTTGATGGCACAGAGGGTGGGTGGACACTTTCACAGATAGAAAAGTTATGGGAGCAAGAAAGGCAAGCAGGCTTCGTAGCCGACGTCATTATCATAGACTATGACGATGAAATAGAATGCGAGAAGCAGTTCAAAGGTGAAAGTGCAAGGAGGATGGAGTTTGCTTGGGTGTACCGCCGGATGAGAAGGATGGCAGCCAAGCTTGACGTAATACTCTGGACAGCCGCACAAGCTTCGAGAGGTGCTGAAGGTAAGCGTATTGTAACCGGCAAGGATACTGCAGAGGACATTTCCAAGGTGCGTAAGGTGACCTTTGCGATAGGTATTGGTGGAGATCCGAGGGAGGAGAACACGAAGACTCTGTATGTAATCCGCCATCGCTTAGACCGTAGTAGATTCGCAGTAGATATAAAAACGAATTTCAGATGTGGATTGTTTTATGATAGAGAAGCCACCCTTGCCGCGAAACGGCGCCCTCGCAGACCTGCAAGCTAGATTCCTGAAGCACGTAGATAAGACGTCATCGCCAAAGGGATGTTGGCTGTGGGTTAGCTCTACGCGTGGTGGTGGTTATGGCAACATATCAATTCGCATGCCAGATGGACACATGGAGTGTCTTGCGCATCGAATAGCTTATATCTGGTGGATCGGCCCCATTCCAGCGGGAAAGGAAGTCTGTCATAGAGGATTTTGTAATAATCCACATTGCGTAAATCCTGATCACTTATACGCTGATACACATCAGCAGAATATGGCTGTTTCGATAGCTTTAGGCACGTTTAACTTTTTTCTGGTCAGAAGAGGTGAGCAGGTTCATGGCTCTAAGTTGACTGACTTGCAGGTTAGAGTAATTCGTGCTCTTGTTCGCAGAGGGATGATGCAGAAGAACGTTGCTAAGTGCTTTGGCTTAACACACGGCGCCGTGTGGAAAATAATTAGCCGAAAGACGTGGAAGCATGTTACTTAAAGAGGTCTTAGAAGCAGCGGGCGTCGAGTACCACGAGTCAAGGTCCAAGAAATACGAAGTTACGATGAACTGCCCGTTCTGCGAGGAACGCGATGAGAGCCCGGACCACAGATACAGACTGGGACTCAACCTTGACCAGGGCCGGGGCCACTGTTTCAATTGCGACTGGAAATCCAACAGCTTCAGCTTCACGCTGCGAGAGTTCTGTCGCGTATTCGGCATCAAACGCAGAGTAGCACTGCGGGCAGCAGAGCCGGAAGTGAAAGAAGAAAAAGCACCGCAGATCACGGGCTGGCCGGTGGGATACGAGCCGTTTCTATTCGGGCAGAAGATGGAGCCGTTCGAGCACAAGGCGTACAGATATCTCCAGCTGCGGGGAGTGACCAAGCTACAGGTAGAACGCCATGAAATCGGCTATGCAGAAGTAGGGCCGTTTGCCGGTAGAATCGTGTTCCCGGTGATCGGGAAAAAGCATCGGATCTATGGTTGCGTGTCGAGGGCAGTCAGCCGCAGCCTGGAGCCGAAGTACCTGAACACGCCTGGTATCAAGCTGCTGTGGAATGCCTATCGCAAGGGCAAGCGTGCGGTGGTGGTCGAAGGGATCATGGACGCACTGGCAGTCGAGCGCGCCGTACCCTGGACAGCAGAAACGGTAGCCGTAGCGCGGCTGGGCAGTGCTATCACCCGGCTGCAGCTCCACGCATTGGCCAAGTATGAGGAAGTGGTCATTCTACCCGATTGGGATGTTCCGGGTGTCCAAGGGGCGGCGAAGCTTGCAACGATGCTGCTTGAGGGCGGAAAACCGTCCAAAATATGCGTTCCCATCGTGATGGATGACCGGGACCCGGCTTCCATGGACCCGCTGGATATCGTGCTGGCAATAGACTCAGCAATCCCGTGGTCCCGTAATACTGAACGTAGACTGAGACTTGCAGCATCCCGCGCTGCATAGGAGGACAGATGAGCCATCTGGTCGAAGACGACAACAACATAGCAGTTCTGGAATTTATCCACTATATGTGCACGGCACGAGAGCCGGATGTGCTGGAAATGGGCGCGAAGCGTAGCAGGGCAGAAATCAGCACACTGCATAAATGGTGGATACCGCATGCGAAGTCATTCACCGGCACAGACTTCGAGTACGGCTTTGATGTTGACGTGCTGGCAGATGCCCACAGCATGTCCAAGACGTGGAAAGAGCCTACGTTCGACGCCATCATTAGCTGTGCAGTGTTCGAGCACCTGGAAAAGCCGTGGATCGTAGCGGAAGAAATGGCCAAGATCCTCAAGCCCCGCGGTGCAGTGCTGGTGCAGACGCACCAGAGCTTCCCGTTGCATAGTTACCCGAACGACTACTGGCGCTTCTCAGCAGACGCAATGCGGGTGCTGTTCCATCGGGGCATCGGCTTCGAAGTGAGAGAATCCGCTTATCAGTTTCCCTGTCGCATCGAAAGCGAGCGAGACCCCGGCGGGCGCAATCATCCTGCATATCTGAACATCAACTGTTTCGCGGTGAAGCTCTAGCGTTGTACCTGCCCGGATTCTGTTATATTCTGTCAATGGCTCCAAGCGCTGAATGCTGGCCCTGGAATAAAGCGCAGCAAGTCGTAGGGTGGAGCGGGGCACAGGCGATGGTGGTAGCCCAAAAGAGAGGCGGATCGGCCATCCGATTAGCATTCACCTGGATGGAGTACTAACGCCTCCCACCAAAGGAAGAAATATGGATGCAGATGATCGTAATTATAAGCCGCAGAAAACGCTGGACGAGAGACTGGACGCTTTAACGCAGTCGGTTGAGCTGCTGGCAGAGATGCACAAAGCAAATGAGGTACGGATGGAGCGAATGGAGCGCTCAATTACCGCAGCGGCTGTGGCGTTTTTGCAGGAGTGGGCCAAGAAGAACGGCAACGAGTCATGAGCCGCCTGACGCAAGAAGAGATTGATGCCCTCAAGGGCACCGAAGAGTACGCCAGCGCATTTGCCACGGCATTGGAAATTCACAAGAAGGTGCACGACCCAAACGCCACGCATTTTCGTGACTGCATAGAATGCAAGAGCGGCTTTGCCCTGCTGCTGGGCGCCGGCCTACAGAAGCTAAAGAATGAAGATAATCCTCATTGACGCAAAGAACGCCCTGTTCCGATACGGCTGGGCGTTCAAAACGCTGCAGACGTCGGACGGCACTTACACCGGAGCCGTTTACGGCATCCTGGGGCTGCTGCAGCGACTCAAGCGTCACCACAGCAACGCTCGCTTTGCGATGGTGTGGGATGGCGAGGGAAAGTCGTGGCGGCATGATTACTGGGCGGGCTACAAGTCGAACAGAGTCAAGAACGGCCCCATAGCCGACGGAGTAAAGAGGATCCTTGCCCAGATATCGACCGTGACAGAAGCCACGACTATGCTGGGCATACCGCAATTCCGGGTGCCTAGGCTGGAAGGCGACGATGCCATAGCGTTGGTAGCAAAGCGGCTGATCGGCGAAGACCACGAAGTAATCATCTACAGCAGTGACAAAGACTTTCTGCAATTAATGCCGCTGGGCGTGAAAGTCATCCACAACGCTGAAGAGCCGGTGAACGTGGGATGGGTGAATTTAAAATTCCGGTGCGCGCCGGACAAGGTGCTGCTGGTCCGGTCCATCGCCGGAGATCCATCGGACGCAATACCGGGCATACTCGAAGGCGTGGGCGTGGTTCGTGCAGCAGATATCATCAACGCCGGATGTAATCCCAGCTACAGCGATTTCGAGATGCATGACCTGCGGCTGCAGCGTGCATGGAAGCATCTAATTCCTCGATGGGATGAGATACACAGAAATTACACGCTGATGAAGCTGGTGGATTTCAACACGCTGCCGAAGCGTTATTCGGTAAGCGAATGCCATTGCATCGGCACTGCCATTGAAGACTGTGTGAAGAGCCTGTTGAATTATTCTCCCGGCCACAGATACAGATCCTTTCTGCAGATGATGGGCGCGCTGGAGATGGCCCAATTTATTTCCGAAAGACACAGTCTGTGGCAGTTACAACGCCTGCCAAAATAGTGCGAAACATTCCTATAAAGCACGCATCGAAAAAAGCCTAAATCATAACTCGTTCCAAGCCCTTGATCTTGCAATAACGGAGTGTTACAGTACCGTTGTTCTGGTACGGGTTTCGATGTGTGTACAGTGCAAGTACAAGCCCGGTATATACGCGTTTTGTTGGTAGCAAGCGCATTCGCAACGCCGTAACCAAGCTGTAACGTTGACGTAGTGAGATCAAGATGAGAAAGGCTCAGAAGAATGTATCCTACATACAGACCAGCGTCGTCTGCAGTGACGCCTCATAGAAGATGCTCTACACCCGGATCGCGCAAAAAGCCTGGGGCACGGTTCGCGGGGCCTAGAATTTCCTAACCGATAATTTTGGGCTATACCAGGAAAAAGAAGAGCTTAATACTATGATGTCTGAAAAGAAGATATCCCGTAATATAGCTAGCTGTACGGGGCTGATTATTTCGCGATCCCGGCAAACGTATGCTATGATTGCACCTGAACACAAGCGGCATATCGACCTTGAAGACGTAGTCCAGGAGGGCTATATAGCCGCGTTGGAGGCTGAGGCCTGCTTCCGGCCCCAAGGGGCAAAATTTTCCACGTTCCTATTTAATCGGTTGACGTTTCGGTACAACCACGAGTTTACCGGGAAGCTGACGCAGCAGAAGCGCACTTCGTATCTGGTCGAGCTCGATGCACCGCTGAGCGAGGACAGCGATCGAAAGCTGGAGCTGACGGATGACACGTTTACACCCGATTCGGATGTAGATTGCGTCGAAGGCTTCATTAATGTATGTAGGCTTCTATCACCGGGAGCTGTGGTGTGGTTCATCGGAACGCTAGTGTCTAGCACACAGGAATGGGAGCGCATGGTTCCTACCAGCGGCGCACGCAGTGAGATACTGAGGAAAGAGGTTGCAGACGCGGTTAAGATGCAGGGGTACAGTAGGGATGACTATAGCGCATTACGCGGGAGCGAGCGGGCACAAAAAATGGCCTTGATTACTCTTGCACGGAATAGTAGCATTGGCTTGGGCACGGAACGAGATGCCCGGATACTGGAGTGTGTAGAGTGTCGTGGTCGCTTCGCTTTAGCAGCAATCCGCGCCGGTCGATACGTGGTACAGACCATGACCTGCGTGGCCTGCTATCAACAGATGCGGAAGGCAGACCCTGAGGAATCCTGTTTTGGCAAGTCAAAGACACCCGAACACGAAGGTTATTCGGAAAAAGATGTCGAGTGCACACTGCACTGTAGAGACAGAAAGGTCTGCAGTCAGTTTATTTCAGAGGAGAAAGATACAATGAAGGAAAAGAAGAGCAAGAAGGCTGCAGAGGAAGTCGAGACTCCGGTGGCCGAGGAAGAAACAAAGAAAAACGGCAGCGGCAAGAAGAGCGCAGCCGCAGCTGCTCCGGCTGCCAAGCCGAGCAAGAAAGCAGCCAAGGTCGAGGTCGAGGAAGAGGACAGCGAAGACGTCGACATCGAGACCGGGGACGACGACGAGGAAGAGGAAGAGAAGCCCGTTGCTGCGAAAAAGGCAGCGAAGCAGCCCGGCAAGGTCGCCAAGATGGAGACCAAGACCGAAAAGCCCGCAAAGGCAGCGAAGACCGAGGGCAAGGCAGCTTCCAACGGCAACAAGGAATATCCGGCGCCGAGTGAGGTGGTCCGGTGGCCGCACAAGACCGGCTCGTGGATGCAGTACTGTTTCCAGCGCGCCTACAAGGGTGTCAAGGCTACCGAGCTGGAGAACGAGACCAACGAGAGCGGTCGCAAGTGGGCCATCTTTTTGAAGGTGCTCCGCGGCGGCAAGTCCGGTATGAAGCGGCCGACGCATACGTGGCGTCTGGATGAGACCGGCGGACGACTCAAGATCGGCGACGTGAAGTATTTGGGCGGTGAATAGCTGTAGAACTCCTGGATGCGCACTTGGGCACACTCGCCTGTCCTGGATTCAGAAATGGATTCAGGGCAGGCGGTTTTTTATGACTAGTAGTCAGTTGAATGGTCAAGCTTATGTGTTATTGTTGGGGCCTAGACGTGGAAGCTCATCATGGATAAACGGGTATATCTGGTTTTGCTCAAATGTGCACATCATCATATCGTCGGCGTAGCGATGACGCTCACTTCAGAGGAAGCTACAACTGCACAGAAAAGACTAACTGCGTGGAGCAAGAACTGTCGCTGTAATCTGTGCGGTTCTGGTCTGACGACAACCTTAGAGGCCACCGAATTTTACACGGTGGAACAGGCGAGACCGTCGCTCGCAATGCGAGCTGCAATTGAAAAGATTTCACATAGTGCTGCTGTGAACTGAAAGTCAAAATAGAACCGACGCGGTCGCGTGGGCAACGAAGATAGCTTTGTTCGATTTCGCAACTGGTCGGCTTTAATCGGGTTTTTGTCCTACGAGAGCAAGTTAGTCTACATACGTTGGGCTGAGTTGATTTTGTGAATCAATTTGTTTCAATCTGGGCGTGCAGCATCGGGGAACGGCAAGGGGAAGCTTTCGGAACTGAGCCTTCGAAGGTTTTCGCTACCAAACCTAGCCCAATGTGCCCCGCTCTACTAGGCCCCAATGGCTACGATGTGGCCGTTGGGGCTTTTAGTTTAAATGTGGGGACGTGGGAAACTCATAGATGAAGTTATTTTTCAGCGGCTGGCAAGCCACTAACAAGCAACGTGAATCAGCAGTGATCAAAGCCGGGGCCATCCGGCATAGATGTTTCTCGTTCGCCATGATTCAGAAGCTGCCCGGACTGCCATACTACTTACCGAGGCTGCAAGGTGCTTATGACGCATGTCGCAAGCACGGCATCGGAATCATGTTCGATTCCGGCGTGGTCAGCTGGCGCTCGCACAGGGCTACATTGCGCAAGCAGGGCAAGGATATCTCCAAGCTGCCGGACGAAAAGACGTTTATCAAGCTGTATGTCGACCATGTGAAGCAGCATAGAAAAGAGTGGGACAAGGTCGACAGCGGGATGGACTCGATGTATTTCACCATCGACTTGGAACGCAATGCAGAAGATATCTTCCGGCGCCATTACGAGATAGTGAAGATGGGAATCAATCCGGTGCCAGTGTTCCACGGCGACAGCTCGCTGGACATACTCAGGCGCTACGCAGACAAGGGCTGCACGCTGATCGGGCTGGCATCGTGGCGCACCATCAGAACGCAGCAGAAGCAGTTTCGAGCCTACTTCGACGGATGCTTTGACTTGGGTGAAAAGCTTGGCATTCGTTTTCATGGCTTAGCTATGACGGCGAGTTGGTTGATGCTAACCTACCCCTGGTATTCCACCGATTCCAGCTCCTGGTCACGCGTGGCAGGCTACGGCTCGATCATGTGGTTCGATGAGCACAAGCAGCGGATGAGTGCCTTTCACATCTCAGATAGACATAGCGAAGGCAAAAGCACAGCAGCGAAGATGAATCCTATCATCATGGGCCGTGTGAAAGAATGGGTTGAGCATGAGGGCTTTGATTTCAAAGAGCTGCAGACAGACTTTGTTCAGCGTCATATCTGGAATGGCAAGCAAATGCTAAAGCTGGTAGATGCAGCTGACAAAAGACATAGTAACGGTGTGGGACAATGGCAGTCGCTTTTTTAAGGTCAGCTTGGCCTTGGGCTGCTGAACATTTGCCATCATTTTTGGCAAAGTTTTTGTCGCACGTACAGATTGTAGATGATGCTGATAGTTGCTGGCCTTGGCAAGCTAATAGAGATAGCGATGGTTACGGCTATTGCTCTCTGGTATATGATGATTTAGCTTTTTTCAAGGCACATAGAATTTCTCTTTTCCTTGCTAGTGGTGCTGTTAAAGATATTCGTAATGTTGTTAGGCATAGCTGCGATAATCCGCCTTGTGTGCGTCCAAAGCACTTACTTGAAGGGACGCATCAAGATAATGCTAGGGATCGCGATTCGAGAGGCCGTGCTGCTTGGCAAAATGGGAATGCCGGATGGCAGATAGATCCAAATTGGAATAGCTGGCTAATCGGAGGTAGGCATGCTCCAAAAGGCGAAGCACACTACAAAGCAACGCTGACAGAGCTACGCGTCAGATGCATACGAGCTATGCACAGACGTGGCTACGGATATAGACGCTTATCTGTAATATTCTCAGTGCCCAGAGGTACCGTTCGATGTGTAGTTACACGAAAGAATTGGAAACGCGTTCGTTGGTAAGGGAACCCTAATCATGAAACCATCCGAGGTAGCAGTAGCGGTAGAGACCGAACCGTGGCAAGTCCTGCTGAAGCCGGCCATTGCGGCCTACATGCAGCAGAACAGGCCGAAAAAGAATTCGATTGTCTACGACGAGCATACGCAGGGTACACCGGATCGCGTGGTCAAAGCCTTCGCCGAATATGTGCGGGGATGCACGGAAGACCCTGCGACTTACTTGGCCAAGACATTCAACGCACACACTTACGATCAAATGGTCAGCGTGCCGAACATCCGGTTGATCAGCATGTGCATGCATCACTTAGCCCCTATCATCGGCAAGGTACACTTCGCTTACATTCCGCAGGCCGCGATCGTCGGGCTGAGCAAAATTCCGCGCTTCATAGAGGCGCTGGCACGGCGGCCGCAGGTGCAGGAACTGCTGACAGATCAAATCGTCGACACGTTCTACTCCACGGTAGAACCGAAGGGCTGCGCGGTGCATGTGCGGGCCTTCCATTTCTGCATGTGCGGGCGCGGCGTAGAAGAGCCAGCGGCATATACCGTGACGACGGCATTGCGCGGCTCGTTCAAGGACCCGCTTACGCGGCAAGAATTTCTGCAATCGTTAGACTTAGACGAGGTGATATTTCCGTGACAGACATTCCATTGGCCGGGATAGATACTCCCATCGAAACATCAACGCATACAAATACAAGCTGGACGCCGACTAAGCGGACGACTTTTGTGTTCTGCAACTTCCGGCAAGTCGGCTTTCATCAGTGGGCGGGCGCACCGGATCAGTATGCCTATCTCCGGTCCAAGCACAGACATGAATTCCACGTGCGGGTGCAGGTGGCAGTCAACCACGACGACAGAGATATGGAATTCTGCCATCTCAAGCAGATAGCACAGGAAGCGTTCCGAAACATGGGCGTGCCGACTGCAGATGGAAGTCTGATCCTGGGATCACAGTCCTGCGAGATGATGGCACGGCGCCTGGGTTCGTCGCTGCAGGCAATGGGCATACAGGCGACGTCGGTTGAAGTGTCGGAAGACGGAGAAAACGGAGCGTTGGTTATCCTATGACGTCTAGCGTCACCATGACTGGGAAGGAATTTGCAGCCCTGGTGCAGGGTGCAACGAAATTCCCGTCGATTGGATTGTTCGGCGGATCGGAGATGGTGAATTTCAAGGTCGGCAAGGGATTTGCCGTGTGTACGACGTTGGGTGTCGTACTAGCCAGGGCGGCTGTACCGATCCAAGGTGACCTGCCGTTGATAGCCGTAGATGAGCGTCTAATCGTACCGTTCGCCAGCCAACACGCCGAGGCAGTCAAGATCGTCATAGAAGCGGACGAGAAAGAAATACGCATCAAAGCTCGCGGGCGGAAAATCGAAGCCCCATTCAAGGAAGGCACGGAACAGCCGTTCCCCAAGCTGGATACGCAGGGAATAAAAATCACGCCCATGCTTGCAGAGCGCGTGGGCTATCTAGCCAACGTAGCGTTCAGCGACTTGTCACGGCCGGATCTGTGTTGTGTCATGGTAGCCCCGGACGGGCGAGCCATGGCTTGCAACTCGCGAGCAATCGTGGTTCTCAAGTGTCACAGCGGGCATGATAGAAAAATCGCCATGCCGCTACCGCTGGCCAAAGCCCTGGAAAAGGGCTTCACCATTTTCCCCGGCGAGAAAGAAACGGCCATCAAGAACGGCTACGCGAAATACTGTATGCCGTCACCCGTGCAGGCGCTACAGCAATTCCCCATAGCTGCGATAGACAGCTACTCCCAGCTTGAATCGAGCACGGTGGCAGTGTTCAAGGGGATGCAGCTGGCGAGAGCAGTTACCGAAGCAGAGGCGTGCATGGGAGCGCTGTCCCGGATGGAGATGGTGCTAAAGCTGTCGCTGGCAGACGGCAGAGCAGCCATGTCCACGGAAAATGGTGCAGCACGGTATCAGACGAAGATGGGTGCATTAAAGATAACGGCGAAGGAGTTAGATCTGAATCTTCCGATGGAAGAGATGCTCCGCATAAGTCCGTTTCTCGAAAAAGAAGAAGCAGTTACGGTCCTGATGGCGAAGAGGAACGGCGAGGCATTTCTCAAGTTCAAGAACGGATGGGCGATGTTTCCCAAATGGGGAGAGAACAAGAAATGACGCTCGAAGAGGCAAAGACCGATGCGCGGATAGATCGACTTACCGCCGACGTGGAATTACTGGTCGAATTAATGAAACATGCCACTACCACGCTGGGCGTGGCTATGCTGTCTTTTCAGAAGGTATGCGACAGGGCCAACGAGTTACTGCAGAGAGCCAGTGAAGAAAACGGTACAATCTAACCGTGGGCTTTGACAACCTGTTCCAGATCGAAGGCATACCTGCAGACTGCGAAGTCCCGCCCCCACAGCGTGAGAAGAAGCCAAAGAAAAAAGACCTGCGCCGCGGCTGCGAGTTCTGCCCACTTAATAAGGTCGAGGGAATAAAGAAGATCCGGCTGGGGACGATGACCGGGAAGAAAATATGGGTAGTCGCCCAATCACCCGGGCCGGAAGAGAACGAGGAAGAAGAAGAGCTGGTCGGGCCGTCCGGCAGATGGTGGTGGAAAGAGCTACGGCGTATCGGCATAACGCGGGACATGTGCGACATACAAAATGTCGTGCGGTGCTTTCCGGCTGATCTGGTCGAGGGATCTTACGATAGCTATCTCAAGATGCGCACACCGAATGCAGAAGAAATCCGGTGCTGCTCACTCTATACAGACGAAGCCATAGCCAAGTCGAAAGCCCCGTTTGTGCTGGTGCTGGGGCAAATAGCTGCAAAAGCTCTGCTAGCCACGCGGTCGCTACCGAAGCGGAAAATATTCTGGTCTGATAAGCTTAGCGCACGTGTCTATCTTTTGGATCACCCTGCATTTTTCATCCGTGGCTATGCGTCGGCCTCCAGGCTGGACGCATTCCGGAAAATACTCGATGAATTCAAGAAGGACTTCGAAAATGTAGCTGACCGCGATTTATCGGACCAGTTTGCATACATCAAGTCGCAGGACTACCGGCTGGTAGACACAGAAGAAAAAGCGCTGAAGGCCGAGCAGATCATCCGCAAGTACGGCATAGTCAAAAACCGTCGCATAGCGGTAGACATAGAAGACCACGACACGACGGAAGGGCACATCGTCAATACCTGCGGCTTTTCGCCGAAGCCAGGCCTAGCATTCGTGTTCATTTTCTGTCACGCCGAGCAGGAGCGCGGACAGGGTGCCAAGGTCCAGCTTATAGCCAAGCGCTTACTCGAGAATCCGAAAATAAAGAAGGCCCTGCACTTCGGCTGCAGCGACGACGTGAAGCTGGAAAAATACGCCGGCATCAAAATGCAGGGCTTTGTGCATGACACGAACAAGTCGGAATATCTCCGGTTCAGCGACGCCAGAGAGTACGGTTTGGACGCCATAGCCGAGCGGCGCTTCCCTGAATTCACGGGCTACAAGTACATAGTGGTCAACGAGATGCTGGCGATGGTGCCTGACGTCCCAAAACGGGTGCTGAATGGCACTCTTGAGGGCAAATACACCTATCTCGACCGCCATCGCCTGTTCAACGTCGGCAAACTGTCGATGGAGACACTCCGGCTCTACAACGGAGCCGACTGCGACTTAACCAAGCGCCTGGATATAGACAATTACAAGCATGTCAGCAAACCGCTGCTTCGCATCTACATGGACCTGAGCTACGTCCTGCAGCGGATGGAGCCGAACGGGCCGTGGTTCGACTATCTGCAGAATAAAAAGCTGGAGCGGTTGTTCCCCGGCAGAGAGCGAAGGCTGCGCAAGCGCTGCCAGAAATTACTGGGCAACAAAAAATTCAACCCGGGCTCGCCGCAGCAGGTAAATGCAGCACTGTTCAACGTGCTGGACTTAGAATATCCGGGGCAGGGAAAGCCCAACACAAAAAAAGGCACGCTGCTGATGATGTCGCGCAGCCATAAATTCCCCGGATTAATCCTCGAATGGCGGGGCGCAGACAAAGCCAGCAGCACTTACGTCGAAAGCTACAAAATATGCGCGGACATGAACGACGGCAGGCTGCGGACGTCGTGGTGGGATACCGGGACTCGCACCGGCCGTCTATCCAGCGGCGGAGGCAAGGCCAAGGGCCGCATCAACTTACAGAATATCCACAATGACCCGCATGTCAGAAATCAGTGCGTAGCAGATAAGCGCTGGCGGCAGGCTTACAAGGCCATAAAAGAAATATTGACGTGGGCCAAGGATGACGAAGAGGCAGCAGCAGCCATAGAAAAATGGGTGCAGGAAAATATCCCTGACTTAGAAACGTTTCTCATTCTTGACTACGGGCAGGTCGAAGTACGTGTGGCAGCGCAGTTATCCGGTGACGAGAATCTGATAGCTGACTGCAAAGAATCCGACATACATACCAAAGTCGGAGCCACGATGACGGGCTGGGACCCGGAAAAGATCAGGAACGATCACCGGACCAGGACCAGCACAAAGAATATTCACTTCGCAATTATCTACGGCAGCAACGTCGACGGCGTATATGCGTATGTGGTGTCGCGAACGCCGCCGGACGTAGAACCACTCACACGCGAGCAGGTAGAAAAAGCCTTTGTCAGATACTTCGAGCGCTACAGCGGCGTGCGATTGTTCATCGACTCACAGCGGCAGTATGCGATCGACCATGGCTACGTCGAAACAATATTCGGGATGAAACAGAATCTGGTGATCAAGGGCCAGGAAAATGGCGAGGATCACAGCAACATAGAAGAAACCGGAGAAGACGACGGCAGCCGCAGCTCATTCTGGGCAAATCAGGCCGTGAACGGCCCGGTGCAAGGAACAGCGCACCAGCTACTAGAATGCGCTTTGGTTCGCTTACATCGCTATCCCGAGAAATATAAGTTGCTCAATGTGCCTGTCATGGACGTGCATGATGCGCTGTATTTTTCGGTGAAAGTGCTCAAGTTACAGCCTGCGGCCAAGAAAGCAAAATGGTTGATGGAGAAAGGCTCACTAGCTACGGTAAAGTCAGATTTTCCTGACGTCGATTGGAAAGTACCCATTGTGACAGAAGCAGAAGCAGCATTAACGCTGGGTTGCAAGGTTAAATTGACAGATGATATGACGCCGGGCAAGTATCTCTTGCAGTGGTATCATAAGCGGCGGAAGCAAGATATTGAGCTTAGAGATGAGTTGGCTAAATTAGATGTCGCGGAGAGTACTCCTACAAACGCGCTTACTGAAACGAATACGTAAGACGCCAGCAGGCTGCTGGATCTGGACTGGTCCCAAATATATCAACGTGAGGTAGCTATGGCCAACAAACCCGACACCCAGAAGTCGATAGTCGTCGATGGGATAGTAGCTAGGCGGAACCGCCAGCCGTACATTCTCCTATTCAAGGGGGATCAGCAAATCGCCCAGTTGACCCTGTCAGAAGCTCGCAACATCGCGAACGACATCCTTATCCAGTGCAGCCGCATAGAAGCAGATGCCATGATTTTCAAGTTTTTCGAGAAGCATGACCTACCAGAGGGTGCTGCTTCTCAGCTGATGGGCGACTTTCGGATCTTTCGCCTGGAGTTGGATAAGGATGTAGCTGAGACGTTTGAAAGTGTTCCGTCTGCTGACCAGTTCGACTTTACTAAGAAGAAGCCTCAGTAGGTGTCTCCATGGGAGCAAAACCGCAGTTCAGTCGCAAGGATCTGGATATCACCACGGCCATGGCAAATTAAAGATGAGGATGCCTGACGGTACGAATGAATGGCAAGCTCATCGCGCTGCGTACGTTTTGTGGAAAGGGCCTGTACCGCCTGGAAAAATTGTATGCCACGCTAGGGAATGCAGCAATTCGAGCTGCATCTGTCCCGATCATCTGTATGCTGGCACGCACAAAGAAAATACCGGAGATGCGATGGCGCTAGGCACGATGGTGCTGAATTACAATTTAACGGGCGCACCGCCGCGTGCAAAGCTGACTAAATTTCAAGTCCGCGTCATTCGCTGCTTACATAGACGAGGATGGACTTGCTCAGAATTAGCCAGTGAGTTTTGTATGGCGTACGGAACAATTTATTTATTGCTTGTCAGACGATCTTGGAAAAATATTCCGTAATAGCATTGCCCAGATGAATATTCTGTTACCATCAACCCGTGACGTCAAAAGATCTGGTCAAACGGCTGGCAATCGTAGATCAGAACATCCTGGCAGAAGCTGCAAAGCAGGCGCAGCTTTTCATGGATGCTGCTGAATACCGGGTGGAGACAATGCGGCGCCGGGCAGAAGCAGTAGCTAGAATAGAGTCGCGCCGTGCTAGCCTGGTCCTGAAAAGGCGGGCAGAAAAAGATGAGCTTGGCAAAAAAGCCACGGAAGGTGAAATCAAAGCCTGGGTAGAGTCAAGGAAAATCATCAGCCAGCTGCGTGCAGCAGTAGACCGCGGTTACGAGGAAGAAGAGTTCGGGAAATTAATCCTCGAAGCCTACCGCATGCGCAGGGAAGCTATCCGGGTTATCGCAGAAGCAGAAAATCTGGGGCTGATGCGCGGTTCCAAAGAAGTAGAAAACATTGAGCAACGCCGTAAGATGATAGCTAATGCTAGGCAGTTGGAAAACAAGCGTCGTCGGCTGGAACGCGATGCCGATGAATTGGAGTAGAAAATGACTGAAAGGAGTAATTGATGGCAGACGATTATAAGACCAGAGCACGAAAGCGGGCGTCAGAGCGCCAGCAGTCGATCTGGATGAAGCTGAAGGAAGGTGACAACACCTTCCGTATCTTGCCCACGCCGGAGGGAAAGAATTCTCCGAGCATGTTCATCGAGTACAGCGTGCACCGCGACGTAGGTCCGAATAAATCGGTGTTGCGGTGCGGCAAGGATCCCACGACCAGGGAAGGCTCGTGCTACGTGTGCGATGTGTACATTCCGCGTATGCAGCGCAAGGGCAAGGAACGCACGGCAGACGCCGTCCGTGCCCGGGATGTCCTGGTCATGCAGGTGGCACGGGTTGACGACGAGACAGGAAAGATGACAGGGCCTTTCCTGTGGCAGCCTTCCAAGCGGACGGGCGATCAGGTGCTTGCTTCCATATTCGGTAGCAAGAAGCGGGATTACACCGATCCGAAAAAGGGCTATAACATCACGATCAACCGTACCGGCACCGGGAAGAACGACACGCGCTACGGCATGATCGAGCCGGACCACGAGCCGTCCGCAGTAGACAAGGGGCTTATCGCCAAGCTCAAGCCGTTCGACGAGCTGAAAGAAATCCTGGTCTACAGCGAAGCCAAACAGAAGGCGGCGATCACCGGCACTCCTACTACGGAAGAAGAAGATGAAGAGCCAGTGTCCCGGCCCCGGCGACGCGGCAAAGCCCCCGACGAAGAGGAAGAAGAGGACGTGGCAGCAGAGGAGGACGGGGACGAAGACGACGAGGATGACGAAGACGAAGAAGAGGAAGAAGAAAAGCCTCGTAGCGGCAAAGCCAAGTCCCGCAAGGTAGAAGAGGACGAAGAGGAAGAAGAGGAGGAGGACGAGGAAGAAGAAGAGGAAGAGAAACCGCGTAAGTCGGTCAAGCGCTCCAGCAAGAAGACCACGACGGTCGAAGAGGAGGAAGAAGAGGAGGAAGAGGAGGAGGAGGAAGAAGAAAAGCCCGTGAAGCGTGGGCGCGGCCGGCCTAAGAAAGCTGCCAAGGTCGAAGAGGACGAGGAAGAGGAAGAGTCCGAAGACGAGGACGAGGAGGAAGAAGAGGAAGAAGCACCTCCGAAGCGCGGCCGTGGCAGACCCAAGAAAGCGTCGAAGGAAGAGGACGAGGAAGAAGAGGAAGATACCGACCTCGACGAAGAAGAGGAAGAAGAGGAGGAGGAAGAACCTGCTCCGAAAAAGACCAAGAAGCCGGTGAAAGCCGCAGCTGCGGAAGAAGACGAAGACGAGGATGAGGAATCGGACGACGACGAGGAGGAAGAAGAAGCGCCTCCCGTGCCTCCGAAGCCCACTCCGAAACGCCGCGGCCGTCGCTAGTTTCCACTAACTGAACTTACTCCGAGGCAGCTCGCAAGGGCTGCCTTTTTTGTTATGGTTACCCTATGCCAGATGTACTGCCACCGAGGCCACCACGCAAGGGTGAGCCCGTGGTTGCTAAACCGATGAAGAAGGCAACTAACATCCTAGATGTAATCGTTGATGAAATCAGCAAGAAAAAGGCTCCGCCGTCCAATGGGCATGTCAAAGCTTTTTCGATGGCGGACTTATACGGCGAAATAGAAGACCTGCTGCAGATGAGCAGCTTCACCTGTCGGCATGACTACTGGCTGGACGTCGCTCCAGAACTAAATGCCGCGTTAGGCTCCCGCACCTCCGGTATTCCGTTCGGCAAGATAGTCGAACTTAGCGGGTTGGAGCACGGCGGAAAAACCACCATAGCCACCTACATCGGCGGGCTTGCCCAGCAGGCTGATGCAGGCTGCGGTTACATAGACTTCGAAAATAGTCGTGACAAAGCCTGGGCCGCCAAGCTGGGCATGGATCTAGACAACGTACTGCAGCTATATCCGCGGCTGGAAAAGGCTCAGAAAGCAAGGCTTGCCCATTTACAAGGTGCAGAAGACATCTTCACGCAGGCTGAGATTGCGATGGACTTACTCCGCCAGAAGGGCTTCAAGAAGCAGTTCTGGATGCTGGACTCCATTGCGATGGTAGCTACGCGGTCGCAGATAGAAGCCGGTACGAACGGCAACATGCGCACGAAGGTGGATCGCGCGCATTTCCTGTCCGAGACGCTTCCGCGGTGGGCTGGGCTAGCTGCCAACTACAATGCCATGATTGTACTTATCAATCAGCTTAGATTGAAAGTGGGGAAGGTATTCGGCGACCCGTTGTATTCTCCCGGTGGGAAGGCTCTCGACCATGCCTGCAGTGTCCGTGCCCGTGTCAAAAGGTACAAGGGCGGGTATATCAGGGACCGCGGAAGGATCATCGGGCTGCAGGGCACAATCACGAACAAGAAAAATAAAACCGGCAACGGGTCGCTGCCGGATGAGAAGTGCGGATTCAAGGTGATCTGGAATAAGCCAGTAGCTAGATTCAGCTTTATGAAAGCGGATGACCTGGAGGATTGAGATGCCTACGCAATTGGAGATGCTGGTCGAAGAGATGATTGCTGTAGCTGGCGGCGGCAGCGTAGAAAAGCTTCGACAGATGGTCTATGCCTATGCCCCGAAAGGGAAGCAGGATGCAGAGCAGTTCCGTAATTTTCTAAGGCGCCTACGGCTTGCCTGTGAGGCAGCCGAGGGAGCCGCAGCAGAAACATACGCAATGGCAATGAGAGAGGACAAGACTTAATGGCAACAGCAACAGCAGCTACAGCACCCGTGATGATCCGACAGCAACTGAGCCTGTCCACCCGCCCGAAGACGTTCGATGAGATGGTGGGGCAGAAGAAAATCACGTCCGCCATCCGGGGACACGTCAAATCAGGGAGGACAATCAAGGCCTGGCTGTTCTCCGGTCCAAAGGGGACGGGCAAGACCACGATATCGCGCATCCTTGCGGTATCTTATCAGTGCCCGCACCAGACGCTCTTCGGCGCGCCGTGCAAGGAGTGCTACAACGGCAAGGCCCAATACCAGATAGAAGAAATAAATACCGCGGATATCTCCACGGTTGACAAGCTGCGGGATATGCTGCAGGGATCGTTCTACGGCATCATGGGCGCCGGCAAGTTCCGCGTGTACATCCTGGATGAGTGCCACAGGCTCAGCGATGCAGCACAGCAGCTGCTGCTGAAATACCTGGAAGACTCACCGGATACGACGGTGTTCATCCTGTGCTCGACGGCACCACACAAGCTGCTGGAGACAGTGCGCTCCAGATGCGTGCCGTACGAGATGAGGGAGTTAGAAGCAGATGACATAGCCATTCTGGTAACCCGGTATCTCAAGCGCGCCAAGAGCAGCCTGCCAGCAGACCGGCTTACGGAAGCCCTGGTCGATCACTATGTCAAGTCGCCACGGTTGATCGCACAGGCGGTAGAAAAGTATACTGCAGGTTTGGACCCGGAGGAAGCAGCGCAGGTGAACGGGGCCACGGAAATAGACGTGCATACACTCTGCCGCGCCGTCATCAAGGGCGATTGGCAGGACGTGGCGAAGTTTCTCTACAGCGCACAGGAGGCCAACGTGCGGGCCATCCGCGTGGGCGTCATCGCTTACCTGCGGGTCATTCTGCTCGAGTCACCGGAGCTGGAAGATCGCACCGATGTGGTCGCCAAAGCCATCAGCACCCTGTGCAACGTTCAGTACGCGGAAGATATCGTGCAGTCTGGTGCCTTAGCGGCGGAGTTATACAAGTGCTGCAAAATGTTTTCATCCTACCAGCGATGATGCTTACCTATATAGTCGGGTGGGATGAACACGGATGGTGGATTCAGTGCAGCATATGTGGGCTGATATCCTACAACGAGAATGATGTGAGGGAGCGCTACTGCGGGCATTGCCATATCTTCCATGACCCAATCGGCGGCGCCCCGCGAAGAGACTCAGAAATAATCAGGGAATAGCCTATGGACTGGCAAGAGCTACAACGTTACGGGACTCCGGAAGAAATAGCATTAATGATTGCGCATCTGACCGAAGGCGTGCAGGACGATTTGTACAAGCCCAAGGAATCGCTTGATAAGATCCTGATCAAGAAGTTCCGTGACGTGCAGGGTTACACGATCAAGGAGTGCGTCAATATCATCAGCCAGCATCTGGAATCAGCAGACCATGAGGACGGCGCCTGCATGTGCGACCACGATTGCGTGGAAGAAATCCTCCGCCAGATCAAGTACCATTTTGAAATTGAACCGCTGATGTCCTGTTGTTATAACGGCGTATGATGTGCTTTTACGTGTTAGAATTATGCTGTAATCCGATGATGATGTGGAGGCTGATCAGCATAGATGAGATTGCTTTTTGTATCTGAAAGATGATGGGAGTGAGATTAGGGTTGGGCAGGCACCGCGAAACGGATTTAAAGCGACGATTTTTTAGCCACGTAGATAGAGAATCCTCACCTATAGGTTGCTGGCTGTGGATTGGTTCCCGCCGTGGAACTAATACGTGCCCTTACGGCGACATACGAATACGAATAGGTGGTAAGCTAGAACGCTGTGCCCATCGCATATCGTACATTTGGTTTGTTGGGCCGGTGCCAGACGACTTGCTGGTCTTGCATAAGCCATTCTGCAATAATCCACTTTGTGTAAATCCTGCTCACCTGTATTTAGGCACCTATAAGCAAAACATGGCTGATATGATCGGACTAGGCCATCATATATCCAGATTGCATCCAGAAAAGATATGTCGTGGTGAACAGGTAGGTGCTTCCAAAATGACAGCTTTTAAAGTTAGAATAGCTCGCTCACTATACCGACGAGGTATGGGCAGATCGACGATAGCGAAGTTGATGGGGATTCACTACAATACACTGACGGCGATTGTTCACTTTAAAACTTGGCAGCATATATGAAGCTATTATTAACATCCGATAGCCAGACCAGATTTTCGAATCTGCCTGAGTCAGAGACAATGCTAGATGAATTGCTGGCTGCTGCTGAGAAATACCGCCCGGATGCAATACTACATGCAGGTGATGCAAAAGATGAGTACGATCCCGTCGCGTTGTTAGTGGTCAAATTTTGGGTGAGGGCAGTTAGGCGCATAAAGGATGCTGGTTTCCGGTTCATCATGCTGAAAGGGAATCATGATAGGATTTCTCAATCTGCTACATCCAAAGATTGGCTAGATATCCTGCGGGCAGCAGGCGCAGAAACGGTGTCGCAGCCGCGCACGAAGATGATCAACGGCGAGCTGCTGGGCTTACTCCCGTTCACCGGAGACAAGAAGCAAGAAATAGAGTGGGCCGCGCAGTTAGCAGATGAGCGCAGAGCTTACGGCAGCAACACAAGCGTGCTGGTATTCCACACCGAGCTAGCCGGAGCAGCGTTGAACTCAGCAGGCCTCCCGGCGACGGGCAACACGCTGGAAGACCTTTGCATGGATGAGTGGACAATCTGCCTGGGCGGCCACTTACACCAGCACCAGCAGGTAGCGGGCTCGAACGTGTGGTACATCGGCTCACCGTTCACGCAAGACTGGGGAGAAGTAAACGCCAAGAAGGGCCACTTACTCTTAGACGCCTCACCTGAGTCGATCAAGATGAAGAGGATCGTGACCACGATTCCGCACTGGTATGATACCGAGTTTCTAGAGGCCCGTGGGCTTACTCCAGAAAAAGGTGCGTACATCCGGTCCCGCGTGCCTGTAGCCAGCAAGAAGATACAGGACCGGCTCAGAGAAGAAGAAATCCGGCTCCGCAAGCTGTGGGGCGATGGTGTCCGGTTGTATGTGGTGCCCAAGCTGGAGCCGGAGCCAGAAGCGCCTGCGGTGCTCAAGGGCGCTTCCGATAAAGAGAAGATCTACCAGTACGTTGCCGCGGTTATCCCCGAGGGTGCCCGGTTCACTGCCAAGAAGGTCGCGAAGTATCTCCTGTCGAGGCTGCTGGCGACGGCGCCTGAGGGACGTGGACCGCAGCTCCGGTTTCTTAAAATCGAGGCTGACAACGTCTTACTGTTCCCTGAGATCGGTTTTTCGTACGACAAGCAGGGGCTGGTCCTGTTACGCGGGAAAAACCTGGATTGGCACAACCGCTCAAACGGAGCAGGCAAGACGTCAGCGTTGTCACTGCTTCCGATAGCACTGTTCGGTCAGACGCTGAAAGGGCAGAAGGCAGATGCCTGGGCTTCGGAGCGGGATGACAAGAAAGCCACTGTCCGGCTTACGCTGCGGGACGAGAAGAACCAAAAGATAGAAGTGGTCCGCACGCGCCGTCCGCATAGCATCAGGTTGCATATCAACGGAGCAGATCGGTCGACGGGCATACGGGGCGTGGGCAAGGAAGAGACGCAGGGCAAGATACAGCAGTTAGTCGGCTATGACCTGCGCATGTTACAGAACGCGGTGTACATCGACCAGACCGTAGCCAACGGATTCGTGTTCGGCGGCGAAGCAGACCGCATGTCTCTCATCAGCCGCTTTCAGGATTTAGATCGCTTTGATAAAGCACGGGATCTGGTCAATGACGAAATCAAGCGCTCGGACGCGTACGTCGCGCAGCTGCACGAGAGGGAAGAAGGGCTTACCGATGAGATAGAACGCCTGGAAGATGAAATCAAGGACTGGAGCGCGCAGATTGTCACCGAATGGACGTCGCAGGCAGCGATGCTGAAGACAGCAATCAAGGGATACGAAGCTGAGCTCAGCAAGCTAGCCAAGAAGAAAAAGAGTATTGATAGGCTGAGAGCAGAAGCAGATGAGCTGGATGACGCAGTGATCGATCTGTCCAGCAAGGTCAGCAAGATATCCGGTTTCTATGACATGGCCAAGAAGCAGCTTAGGATCCACGAGCAGCTAGCTGCAGATGAGAAGTGTTATGTCTGCCAGCAGCCAGCACAGGATATCGGTGTGAAGATGCTGGAAAAAGATAGAGCAGACATGGCCGAGATGGAAGAGATGGGCTCTACTGCTCAACGGGTACTTATAGCTAAGAAGACACGTTTGCGATCGATCAGAGAAGACATTACCAGTTACGAGTTAGCTTGTACGGAAGTAGATACAGATTTGCGCATTGCCCGGGGCAACCTAGCCAATGCAGAGAAGGGTGCGGCCCAGGAAGCAGAGAGAAATGAAAATGCCATAGCAGCAAAGGCCAAGCTGGAGAAAACGCTGCTAACGCAGAAGCGTCTGCTGGTAGCCTGTCAGTCGGCAGTAAAGAACCAGGAAGTGGACTACGAGATGCTTCTGTTCTGCAGGAAGGCATTCAGCCGGGACGGGATACCGCTCTACATAGCAGCATCGCTGTGTCCGTTGCTAAACACAGCTGCAGACGAGTTCTCCGAGTTGTTCTTTGACGGCGTGTTAAAGGTTCGCTTCGCAGTGGAAGATGGTAACTTCCGCGTGGATGTACTCAATTCAGCGGGCAGTGACACGCTAAAAGGGCAGTCGGTTGGTGAGTCGGCCATGGCTGGAGTTATAGCTGCATTTGCCTTGAGAGAAGTAGCTCCCAAGACGAACTTGTTAATTCTTGATGAACCTGCACACGGGCTAGACCCTGAAGGATGTAGAAAATTTGCTCGTGGGTTGCTGCAGCTCAAATCACGCTACGATACGATTTTCGTAACTACGCATTCTCCTATAATCGAATCTGTTTTAGCAGGTGAAAGGGTTTGGACTATTGAAAAGGAAAATGGCTACTCCAGACTTATCCAAGATTAAGCAAAAGTTTTTTGCGCTTACTGTTGCTGTTGAAGAATGTCTGGTGTGGATAGGACCTGTAGATAAGGATGGTTATGGGATGTTCCGCTTACGCATGCCAGATGGTAAGCTGGAGCTTCGCTCACATCGGGTTGCTTATATTTTTAAGTATGGGGCTATTCCAAAAGGTGTGAGTATATGTCATGCTCGCATTTGCTGTAAGAAGGAATCTTGTGTGAATGTAGATCATCTATACGCCGGTGATAATTCTACTAATATGCAAGATCGTGCGTCTTTTGGCTACGCTGTACGTGGAGAGCAGAATGGTGCAGCTGTATTGAATTCTTTGCAGGTAAGAGTAATCCGCTTTTTATTTTGGCGTAGAAATTGGAGCCAGCGACACATAGCAAAGACGCTCAGCATAAGCTCAGCAACTGTGAGCCTTGTGATACTGCGAAAGATATGGAAGCATGTCTAGCCATCTGATCCAAGACTAGCCTCACGCCGCGCAGATTTCCTGTTACTATTCAACTAATTAATATGAATTTGTACTACCTTCCGGTGGAGAGATATAAGAATCGCTGGACCGAGTATGTCAGTGGTTCATGCGGTATGTTTTCCCGTGCAGTGCTTGACTTAAAGAGGAACATAGCCGTAACGGCGTTGGTGCCTGATGAAATGTTACGGGAGATTCGGCAAGGTGCCGTGCTTGACGTTTACGAGCGCACTAAGTATGCATTCTGGCAAGTGCAGGAGCTACTGCATCTGATCGAGATCGGGCGTATTGATAGCCGGGATGTAATCTACATCGAGGACTTTTGGCACCCGGGCTTTGAAATGATCCCGTACGCCTGCCACATAGCAGGTATCAAACCCAGCGTGTACGCCTTCTGCCATGCCCAATCGGTCGATCCGAACGACTTCACGCATCCGATGTGGCACTGGATGCGGCCGATGGAGATCGGCTGGGCCAACTGGCTGACTGGGATATTCGTTGCAGCAAAAGAGCTCAAGCAGATGCTGGTGGAAAACGCAGTAGCCCCGCCAAGGAAAGTGCATGTAACCGGCACGGTCATGCGACGGCAAACGCTGATAGACTTCGATTGGATCGACGATGTGAAGGGCGCCAGGCTGCCGATAGTGGTGTTTGCATCGCGGCCAGACCCGGAAAAGTGTCCCGAGTTCTTTTTCAGCGTAGCCGAGAAGCTGCAAGACTCAGATATCGAGTTTCTCTATCTGTCCGGCAGAGAGTTGCCGGAGAGCATATGCAAGGCTGCTGAAAAGGCGGGTGTCGGCGTGCTGGACAACATCAGCAAGCGGGAGTACTTTCAACATTTGCAAACCGCATCACTCGCCTTCAATTGTGCCAAGCAAGATTTCGTCGGCTACTGCCAGCTAGATGCACTAGCTGCCGGATGTCCGGTGCTGTGCCCTAACTATCTCACCTTTCCCGATTTGATGCGGCATGATGGGCGTTACCTGTACAAGGCGGGCGATATAAACGATGCCTGTGACCACATTCGGGCCATCGTCAGTACCACAGCCGGGACGCCTGCCGGGAGAAAAGAGGTGCCTGGACTGTATTCGCGTTTCGGCGATCACTACGAGCACAGCGTAAGACGAATGATGAAAATCATGTACCCGGAGTAGGCTTTTTATGATGAGGGGAGTTGAAGATGAAGATAGTAATTGTCGGGGCCAAAGACAGAACCTCACCTGCCGACAAGCAAGATGTAGACAGATTGATCGAGCTTGCGGCTTTGCACTATCCCGATTGCGTTATCGTCACAGCATTCGCATACGGTGGCATCGGGCAATTCGTAAAAGAAAAGTGTCTCGAAAAGGATGACAGCGGGCAGTTCAAGTACCAGCTGATAGAGTGCTCTTTGCGCACGTATACTCGCTCGCTTACCCGCATAGAGTACGGCGAGGTCTGTGTCGCCATGAACGCCATGCTGTTCGAGCTGGGTGACGTGTTCTACCACTTTGCCAGCACGGACAGACGGGGCACCCTGGAAGAGCTGATTACGGAACGAGTATTGCCACAAAGCCGCCCGTTTAAGATATTTCTACCCGGCGAAGATATCGCTGTTATCTAGAAGCCTTCGGACCTTCCGCTTCGAAGCGGATTGTAATAGACTGTGATTTATGGCAATGACATTACTCGAAAGCGATTACGCAAAGTGGGCGTTAGAAAACGCCAAAGCAATTAGAAACGGCCAGCCGTTCGACTCGATCCGGGTAGCAGAGCAGCTGGAGCTGCTAGCTATCACCGAGGACCTTGAGCTATGCTCCCGGTTCGCAGACATCATCGAGCTTAAGCTGGCCATAGACGCAGGGCACAACGAACGGCAGGAAAGGGCAGCCGTTCACCGGAATCAGATGTACATCAAAACGCTTCTGAATCGCAGCCCATCATTAAAGGAGCAACTGACTCCGAAGCTGATGAGGGCAGCATACGAGCAGGGCAAGAATATCTATGCCATCCGGTACAGCATAATGTCATCGCCTCTGGTCTGCCCGTACAGCTGGGAAGAGCTGATCGGTGAATGAGCGCATCCTGCTCCAGCGGATCGGCGAGCATCTGCCCGACATGCTCTATGAAAGACTCCATCGCAGAGATCTGTGCATATTCGCCACACGCATTGCCGTAGAAGTCGGTGCCTACTTCGGCGTCAAAGTAATCCCGGTGCCAACGCAGGTGGTGCTCTACAACGCCGCATTCAAGCGGCACCTGGATGCAGGCGATGAACCTGATATCAAGCGGTGGGTTGCTGAAGACGGTTCGTACAGCCTGGGTGTGGGCCTTTCAGAAAAAGACGACCCCGGCATGTGGAACGGCCATCTGGTAGCCGTAGCCGGTGACTATTTCGGCGACTACACGATCAACCAAGCCGAGCGTCTGGAGCACGGGATCGTGATCGGTGGGGCAGTGGTGGGTCCGTTGTCGGCCAATCGACACCACTGGACGGCCGAGAACGATGCGGGAACGCATATCGAGTGGAGACGCATCAACCGTAACGACTACGTGGGCGCAGCAGACTGGCGCAAGTCGGAGCGTTGGAAGCCGCTAGTTGGCTCGGTAATACGCTGCCTCAAGTGACCCAATTCGTTAGTATCCTGGATCGGAAAATATTTTCATTTCGGACTTGTCAACACGGGTTTGAACCCGTACAATGGAGAAGTATCACAACCGATGAGGAGTTCAAACAACGATGGAAGATAATACAATCCAAAAGCTCAAAAAGATGATCGCGCATCAGCAGAGCGCGGCAGCATTGGGCAACACGGCTGAAGCAGAGGCGTTCGCCCAACGCATTCAGCAGTGGCTTACAAAGCACAAGCTCTCGATGTCGGACCTCCAGGCCAAGGAAGAAGAAAAAGAGGGTGTTTCGTCTGGTCTTGCCGTAGACCCGCGTAGGTTCGGTATGAAGGACAAGGACGACATGATCCCGTGGTTGCTCACGCTGGCCCACAACATTGCCAAGGTCAACGACTGCGAAATCCTGGTCAACACGAAAGTCCGGAACGCGACCAAAGCTGAGCAAAAGAAAACCGGCAAGTTCTACGCGTCGCAGACGACCAATCAGTTCGTGTTTGTCGGCATCGAAACCGACCGCCTGGTGGCCGAGGAGCTGTATGTCTATATGGCCAAGCTGGCGTGGGAGATGGCAGGTAAAGAGGGCGATCGGCTGAAGGAGAGTTTCCGCGCCGAGATCATGCTCAAGCTTGGGAAGTGCGCAGGTGGTCACCTGTCGGCCAAGCTACACGATTTTCGCCACTCGTTCTGCAAGGGCTTCGCGAAGGCCGTCACGGAACGCCTGGTAGCTGCCCGGGAGAAAGAAAAGGCGGCAGCACAGGCAGCCTCCAACACCGAAACCGGGTTGATGGTGATCGATCGGCGGGCGCTGATGGTCCGTACCTACATGGAGAAGAACTCGACCAAGTCAGCCAATGCCAGCTTCTACGGCGCGGGCAAGACCAACATCGGCTTCGCGCTGGGATTTGACCGGGGCAGCAAGGTAGTGTTGACCTCGAAGACGGTCAACAAATAAAGGGCGGGCGGGCACGACCCGCCCTGAAGGAGATATGAGACATTTCAAGCTAGTGCAAGTGCAGCGTGTCCCGCCACATCGGGTGCTGCTGGAGTTCGACCGTGCCACTGAGGTGTCTGCCGTAGGCTACGCCGAGAAAGAAGCCAGTTTTCGGAACCTGAACGGCGAGCTGGAGCTATGGGAAACCGTTGACCAGAAGGACCACCTGATATCGCGCGTGGTTCCTAAAAGGAAGAACAGATGAAGAGATTATCAGTAAAGCAGGTGCTGCTGCGGTAGCGTAAGATTTCTTGCGCACACGTTCTAACCTGTGTTAGACTTCAGTTATGGAGATCAAATGAGCAGACGACATATATTCGATCCAATCGCAGAGGCACACAGGTTCCGGTACATTGCCACAGACCCGCTGGAGTTCTCTCTGCAAAACACACCGATCAGCCGCGGCTTCCGGTACTATGAGACGTTGGGCGACAAATCGACGGCCCACACACCGGATATGCCGCTGCCAATACAGCTGCTGCCGGACTATCTGTACTCGCTGGCTGCGGCAATCCAAACGAACCCGGAGATCATCGATACGATCGGCTACGACCTTCGCTGTCCGGTAGACGAGCAGGACATGGAATTCGCCGAGGGCATTGGGTACAACAGCGAGAAGGTTCGCTACTTCAACCTGAAGGAGAGGAAGGTATCCTCAACGCCTAGCAAACGCTTTGACAAGCGCTGGGAAGAAATCAAGTCCTACATGGACGGGACACCGCTGGGGATGTTCCACGTGCTGGTGAAGGACCACTACAGCGGTATCCAGAAATTCGTGCTGATGTACGAAATCCTGGATTACCTGCGGCGCAGGCATTCCGCCATGTATGGGCAGTACGCTGCGCAGATGCTGAAGTGGGATGGTGTGTCCTATTCCGAGCTCGACAACGCATATGCTACGGTCCGCTATGCTCTAAGGGCCAACGAGGCAGCACACGCAGTGCAGCGGCTGGTCAAGCGTTACCGTGAGTCGCTGGAAGAAAAGACCGAGGTGACAGCGTAGGGTCTGTGGTTCCGGTAGCCCGCCAGCGATAGTGCCTGAAGGAGGAAAATGAGCAAGAAAATAAATCCTATGCGGCCTGCGAACCTGCAAGACATCGTTCCCGGCTGGATATACGAGATCGTGATGGACTGGCGGCAGACAGCCGCGTCGGCACCTGTGGATTATCGCACGGGAAAGCCAAATCCGAAAGGGGAAGACTGCGTTCATCTGACATACGCCAACACGCTTGGCGATGCGCGCTTCGAGCTAGAAATACAGGCAGAACGCTACTTAAACACTCATCAGCAACTGCTCCGAAGGATGGGACCGAACAGGTATCATGGCAACGACGGTGACACGATTGTGAACCTCAGTATCATTGCCGTGCAGGATTCCGAGACGAAAGAAAATATATGAAAGAGATTACACAGGCCCAGTTCGAGCAGCTGATAAAGCGTGCCTGGGCTGCTTATGACAGATTTGAGAAAAAGGCTGTGTACAAAGATGGCAACTCGCACGACTTGGAAAAAGGCCAGGACGAGTGGGACAAGTACGCGAATCTGATGCAGCAGGTAGAAGGCTGGCGGGATAGCCATTTTCCGTGGTGGGAAAAGCACAATGGGAAAATTGGGTTACCGATGATGCGAGAAAAAAGTTGATTCGGACTTGCGCACGATTTCAAACCCGTGTTAGACTTCAGTCATGGCAGCAAAAAATTTAGCAGAATTAGAAGACAACATGGCGCGGAAGTTCGGCAACGGGACACCGGCGTCGGACGCGGAGATCAAGCGTGGCCTACGCCTAATCAAGCGCCACATCACGTTCGAGAAGAACGCGCAGAACGAGGACCTGCACAAGGCCATCAGCATCCTGGTCGACGAGTTCCGAAGATTGGGGCGGTTGAAATGATCCGGGTGTATTTTACCAATCACTTCTACTACGCCGACCGGGAATTCGCCACGCTCGACGAAGCCGTGGCCTATGCGAAGTCGGTTTGCTTCCAGGTGAGCTTCTGGCAGCCGTTGCCAGGGCCGGGGAACCCGGAAGAGTTTCTGGGCAGCTGGTGCCCCATCGGCGGGCTGAGGCTGCAGGACGCAGCAAAGGAGCTGTTATGCATGCACAAGTAATATTGCCGGGCGTGACTCTGGTCTGCAAGGTGGTCATTACGCTAAGCCCGGAAGACTGGGGCCTGTACGAGTACCTGCCGCTGTGCGGGCGGTTCGTCAACGACCTGAACCAAACGCTCGAGAAGAGCTTCAACAATGGCGCCAGCAAGGTAGAAGCACAACAGCAGGCGCTCCAGCTGATGCAGGTGAGCAGGGAATATGGCGCCATGGAAGAAGGGCCGCAGCACGTCCTGAAAACGCTGCTGGACAAGCTGTACGCGCTGGACGAGTATAATTACCTGAGCAGGATGTGAAAATGACAAAACTGAAATACGAAATCTGGTCGAACGTCGCAGAAGATCCGATGAGGTTTTTCAACGGCTATCGCCAGGGAAATCCGATGAAGAAATCCTGGGAGGGCGAGCTGGAGGTAGACCAGAAAATAGAGACCGATGACCAGCTGGAGTGCCTGTTCATGAAATTCAACATGGACAACAGACCGAACGGGAAGGTTGCCCATAGCCTGTCAGTCGGAGATGTGGTGGTGCTAGACGGCAAGGCATACGCGGTTCAGATGATGGGCTTCACGCCGGTGCCTGGTCTGTTCAAGCCGGTGATTGGCGACTACGCCTAAGGGCAGTGTGGAAGAAATCTTCCACTACGGTGCAGTAGACATGGTGCCCGGTGAGACGCCGGTGACGCGGTGTTTTCAGCTATCTGTTTCGGTGCCGGTAGCTGGTTTGGTCCGCTCATGAAACATCTACTGCACCGTAGTAGGAGATTTTCATCAGTGCGTCACCGGGGCAGCTTTCGGGCTGTCCCGGTTTTTTTGTGATTTTCTGAAATTTGGACTTGCGCACAGGTTTCAACCCGTGTAAACTCAGATCATGGTTGACAAATTCAAACCCAAAACGTACAAGACAAAAGAAAAAGCAGCAGCAGCGCTGGGGATCACGGTCGCCCAGCTTGACGTCGTCGGGCGTGGCGCCTGGATGGTGTATCAGGAGGTCGGCTATGACCTGGCCGAGCTGAACGGCGGCCGCGGCATTCCGCGGAACGAAGTGATCGAAGTGGTCCTGGACGCCGGCCGCCTGGAGCAGCTCCTGCAGCAGAAAGCGAAGTACTTGCGGGCAGACGAAGCCGACGTAAAGGCAGCAGTCGCGGTGCTCAGCAAGCATGACCACTACGCCGAGCTGTGTGGCGCCATGAGGCTCTACTTCACCGCAAAGAGGTACGAATAATGCAGGCAGGCGACAAGATTTACACGGTAGAGTACGGCAACCACGACCCGAGCTTTAACGTCGTGACGGTGACCAAGATCACGCCCAAGGGCACGGTCGAGGTCGAATGGGCGTCGGGCACACGCTCGCGCTTCAACAAGGACGGCAGGGAGATCGGCGAGAAGGGCTACTTCCGGCGCGAGCTGGATCGCGTGCCGTTCGCAGAGCGGCAGGCACTACTCGCCCAGCTGCAACGCACCAAAGCCGCGTCAGCCGCGGTGAAGCAGGTGATGGTCGAAAGCAGCCTGAATTTCCGGTGGGGCAAAGAAGGCATGGAAAAAGAGCTGGCCCGGCTGCAGGCGCTGCTCGATGAAGCAAAAGCCGCCGTTGGCGCCATATAGAAAATTTTCGAAAAATAATCGGGTTTCGGACTTGCGCACGGTTCGAAACCCGTGTAAATTTAGACCATGGACAGCAAAATTAATCAGTTGAAACAAGTGCTACCGCAGCTCGGCGCCAGCGATCAGAAATTCGCCAACGACCTCATCAGCGGCCCATTCGGCTACGAGAAGCGCGGGACGCTCTCAGCCAAGCAGTGGCCGTGGGTCGATAAGCTCATCGCCCGTGCCACCGCTCCCAAGCCGGAGCAGAAGAAGATCGACGTCGGCAGCATGGCGGGCGTGATCGCGCTCTTCAAGAAGGCCCAGGAGAAGCTGAAGCATCCGAAGATCGTGCTATCGCTGAACGGCGAGCCGATCACGCACGCAGTCGCCGGTCCCGGCAGCAAGGCTCCTGGCAGCATTAACGTTATGGGCGAGGGGAAATACCCCACGCGGGAATGGTTCGGCCGCATCTCGCCGGAAGGGCAGTGGGCGCCGTCGGGCAG